>Ga0228710_1001346_pt1 | contig 36582 bp, 15 predicted proteins | sample MedpolnodulmetaG_FD_177995 | JGI IMG/M metagenome (GOLD analysis project Ga0228710, IMG submission 177995) | Root nodule microbial communities from Medicago polymorpha collected in Santa Monica, California, United States - pink nodules | ecosystem: Host-associated > Plants > Roots > Nodule...
ATGTTCTTCAATGCTAGAGTTGTGTTTTATGGATTTTCGTGGTAATGTTGTTATTTTATCCTTCAAATTTATGTGACTAGTATTTAATAAATAAATAATTAGAATAGTTTAATGTATAATATATTTAATTCATCCTTCAAATAGAATATGGTTTGCTTCTATTATATAGATTTGACTAGTTTTTAATAAGAATAAAATATTTCCTTAAAAAAATATTAGAAAAAAAAAATTGATTATTGAGAATTGCGTTTTGCAATATTTTCTTGCATCAATTGATTTGGTTGACTTTTGTTTAGTTTATAAGAAGAGAAATTGTCATATCATTCCACATAAAGAATCTCTGATGCATCAATAAATTAATAAATGAAATGTTTCTTTCCTTTTGTTGGTTGAAATCAAAACAAGATAATTTAGCTTTAATTTTTATTTATGTTGGTTAAATCCTCTCCAAAGTATGTATTTGTTACCTACATTTTGATTATCTTCATTCTCTTTTAGGTTTCTTGTGCCGGATATAAATTTTTGTTGGTATTAGTATATTTTATTTTGTCTTTTTAAAAAAAATTAATTATAATAATTTTTTAAATAGAACAGTTTAAATTTGTTCAAGTCAAATATGTAGTCTAAAAAATCAGTGTCATTATCATAAGATATTTTTTTCACCAAATTTAAAATACTAGTACGCAATAACTAGTTTGAAAGGAGTGGGGATGAATAACAGAATAAATCAATATACACCCAGATACAGAATTTACGTGCCTTGTTTTTTATTTTGAGGAATTACGTGCCTTGTTTTAGAAGTTAACAGATAACACTGATATATACTCTATCATCGTTTATTTTTTAATGAAAACATCGTTTATTATTTAATAAGATATCGTTTATACAAAAATTATAAATTTGATTGGATGAGCGTCACTTGTATATCTTGCTAAAGGAGTTCGAAAGACCGTAATTTAGGAGAATTAAGGAATTTAATTTAGCTATTTTGCGGAAGTAGTAGCGGAGGTTGAAGACGGAAAGGGACATGTTGTGGTATAGAATTTTAGCGTTACGTTATGGGGAAGTTGGAGGTAGGATTCGTGCAAATGGAAGGTTATGCTCAGTTTGGTGGAAAAATCTTTCTGCTATTAGTGAAGGGGTCGATTTGGGGCAGGAAATTGGTTCTTCGATAACTTAGGTCATTGTGTTAGTAATGAGTCGTCTACGTTGTTTTAGTGGGACCATTGGTTTGGGAGGGGAGTTTTAAATGATAGATATAGTCGTCTCTTTGATTAGCAGTGGATAAAATGATGTCTGTTTCAGTGATGAATCATTTAGGATGGGAGAGGCGTGGAAGTGGTGTAGGTGTTTATTAACATGGGAGAAGGAGCAGGTTGAGGAGTGAGCGCATTGTTACATAATATTGTGATGCAGGTTGGTGTTTCAAACGGGTGACAGTAGAATATTCATTCATCTCAATATTATACATTCAGTTCTGCTTACCAAATATTCCAACTCAAGGATCTTCAAATATCATTTGACATAAGGTGGGTACCTCTAAAAGTCAGTCTATTTGTTTGGCGTCTTCTGTATAATCACATTCCTACTGATAATTTTTTGCTTCACAGCCTACTTCATAATCAACAGCTATGTGTGGGTAGGTGTGGTTCATATGAGGACATTAATCATTTGTTCTTGCATTGTAATTTTTTTTGTTCTATTTAGACTTTGGGTTCTCATTAGCTAGGATATGTTACAATGAATCCAGCTCTCATACAAACTATTTACATCAATTTGGTCATCTAGGTAGTTTATCAAAACATCATCATTCAACTATGTATCTTTTATTATGGTTATCTTGCGTCTACGTGATTTGGAATGAAAGAAATAGATGAATTTTCAAGCACAAAGAGCACCATTGCATCAATTGCTCGACAAAATTAAGCTTCAAACTTTATGGTGGTTAAAAGCAAAATACATTATTTTCTCTTTTGATTACAATTCTTGGTGGCTTAACCCAATTTTGTTCTTGGAACTATCACTTTATATGTAATTTTCATTTTCTCTTTTTTGCATGTTCCATTACATTGACTTTGTAACCTTTTGATTTAGTCTTTTCTTCTTGGCACACATTATACTTAGGAAATCTTAACCGTTTGGTAATATAATTTCATTTTCTCCAAACCAACACCATGTACCAACTAAATTTCGTCGATATATCAATTGCATCCAAATTAATATATTCTTCGGTATTGGTTTCATCAGTAGCTTTTCTTAAGAGACGATTTTATTTTTGAAAAATGAGACAAGATCATTATATTGAGTAAAAAAAAAAAATGATAAGATTTTTATGTTGGTTTTGGATATAAATTAGTATTTATTTAATTTTTTTCGACCAATAGTATTATTTACTTGATTCCTTATACTGATTAAATTAATAATTATGTAGTAATAAATTTATAAATTTTTGTTTTGTCTATCAATAAATAAATTATTTATGTATGTGTTTGTATGTATATAATATTGCCTAAGAAAAAAGATAAGATAACTTGATTCCTTATACTGATTAAATTAATAATTATGTATGTGTTTGTATGTATATATATGTATATAATATTGCCTAAGAAAAAAGATAAGATAACTTGATTCCTTATACTGATTAAATTAATAATTATGTAGTAATAAATTTATAAATTTTTGTTGTCTATCAATAAATAAATTATTTATGTATGTGTTTGTATATATATATATGTATATAATATTGCCTAAGAAAAAAGATAAGATAATATTGTCAAAACATTATTATAGAGAACATGGACGTATTTATAATAAACTTTAAGGGAAATAGTGTTTACTCAATTTAACGATTTTCTTAAGTGTCATGTGTTTTCTAACCTAACTCATTATTTATCGATAAAATAAATTAATAAGATTGATGATGGAATCAAAATCATAAAATATGAAGAATTTCCCCTTCAATACCTAATGAAAATAATAAAACATTATTTTATGCACAAAAATAAGCTAGGTCAAATCTCCATGAAATAAAATGGAGTACAAAACAAGAACTTGGAATTTCATACGAAAGCTTCCAGCTCATAAGCATGTCATGGTTTATCACTCTTTCTTTGTTTTTTTCTTTTTAAAATCCTTTGTATCATCTTGCACGCAAAATTATCACAATATATAATCTCATTATACTATTTTAAAATTGAGTATTGGGAGCAGGGTGGGAAATGTTTAATTCATCAACCACTACTTGACACAAGTTTTCTTTAGAGGCACTTGACACGAGTTGTTGGTGGAAATATATATTTCAAGAAATATAGATCCACCAATAGATTGAACACAACATTTCCACCCAAAACTTATATTGAAAATATATTGGAAATTTGGAAATAAAGAAATAACAGGGTCTTCAATGAAAAAAAATGTCCAATTCAGCAGGTGGTTGACAAGATTAAGTCGTTAACTTTCATGTGGCTGAAGGGGAAATACGTCAATCTTCCCTTCAATTACCACGGTTGGTGGCTTAGTCCATTTATCATCTTAGGCATTGGTTAATTGTTGTTTCTTTCTTTGTGTCCGTTTTAGTGGTTTGGCTTTGCCTTGTAAATATAGTCTTGACACTGCTTGAATTTTGGTGTTTCTTCCTTAGCACATCTTGTGATAGGAAGACCTTTTTGTTGTGGTAATACAATTTCATTTTTGTTGTTGTATCATATTCAATATTTAATTCATTTATAATCGGACCAATCATTCACACGTAAATTCAATTACTCAATTTGAATCTTTTACATCCTACTCGGTTAAAAAAGAAAAGTCCCTTAAATCCTATACTTGCACTAGCCAGAAGGAATATTGATACAAAAATCCAACACTATAATCTGCTCTCATTGTATGGGTCACATATTTTATGTATCGAACATTTAGTTCATTCATAGTCGATGTGTGACTGATCATTCACTCTTAAACCCAACAAAAGTGAATACGATAAATGCAATATAATTTACTTATGATATACTAAACAATTACATATCCATGGGAATAATTGTTATGATAATTTTTTTTTGAATGATTTTGTTATGATACATATAATTTAGTCAATTTACTTGTTAAATTTCATAACTTTATAACTTAGAAACTACTCATAGACAGCATAAGGAGTGTGAAAACCGTATCACACCCCTTTTTAAGTATTTTTAGAAACCCAATTATCCACTTAAATCCATGCACCTCTTTTGAGAGTCATGGACCACACTATTCTTGATAACCCTTTCCTTTTGTTTCCTACTTTGAGTACTATCTACATTCTCTCATATCACGTGATCAAATCTCAATCTCCCTTTATTCAACTAGCCTATGTCAAATCCCTAAAGTTTTGGAAGAGTGAATAATGATTTTTAGTCAAAGGGAACTAATAATATCACTAAATTTAAATGTTTAACTAGATCATCACAAGAATGCACTCAACACGTCCCCTTGAGCTTAGCTCAGTTGGTAGGAACATTGCATAATTTATGTAGGGACAGGAGTTCGAACCCCTGACATCCCACTTATCCACATTTAAAATGTGTGAGCTCCAGCCACTAGGCTACTTGGAAAGAAAAAAAATGCACTCAACACAATTCAAAATATTAATAACCCAAATTCTCTGCAGTTATCAAACCCTACAATCTTTGCGGTCAATGGATAACTACTCACACTATGCATATTATAATAACTTTATCTTATCGAGTTTAAAACACAATAAAACACGAATAGTTTGATATTCATCCAACGGTTGAAGTCAATGATTGCTTGAATTGTAACGAGAGTATCCAATAACTACTCACTTTTTCTCATTTGAACAAAAAATGGTGAAAACAACATAACAAAATGTTGATTTCATCATTTCATGAAAAATATTTGAGAATGAGAAAAGTATGAAAACAAGGAAAACTTATAAAAATTACTGAAAACTAAGAATGAACTAAAAAACAACAATCACAAACTTGAATGGCAGTGCACTGTTACTATGGATCACAAACTTTCACCTCTTTAGGTATCAAGTACTTCCTATTGCGGCAACAACAATTTCAGCCGACACAAACTCGCTGCATGCCAAAACCCTAGCAACACAACATCACATCTACCTAAGCTCCTCTGGTCGACCAATCAAAGGGCATCAAGATCATACTAGTCCTGCTACCTTTTTTAAGAAAATCCTACTATCAACAGTCACATGGTATTGTCTTATTAAATAACATACACGAAAATCACATCACTTTCCCTCTTCTGAAGCATCTCCACTGTTATGCGCAGCTGCGGCAGAGGTTCCTTGACCATCTCCACCGGCTGTGCCAGCTTCCGATGCATCTTGCTTGCTTCCACCACCACGCCCGTCATTTGGACCACCACTGCCGCTACCTCCGTGAGCAGCCTCGTTGTGCATTGGATGCATGCCATTATTTATCCCTCCGGGTCTAAGTCCCATTTGACCTTGCATAGCCTGCTGATGTAGCTGTTGCTGCTGCTGCTGCTGCTGCTGATCCTGCATTTGATGTGGATTACCGAACTGCATTGGCATTTTTTGGGGGAACATTCCTTGTTGCTGAGCCATTGCTGCAGCCTGAGGATGTTGCATATAGAATCCTTGTTGCATCGCAGGGTGCGGGGCCATCTGCATAAGAATTACACATTACAAGGCAATTAAATCAGTGTTATGGAAAATTCTTACGACTTCCAAGCCACAGGCTAGGGTCTATTTTTACCTGTGGAGGCAAGGCCGGTGTTTGTGGCTGAGCATCAGCAATTGCAGCTAAATACATCAAATTCTTCTGAAGCTGAGCTTGGTACCTAAGACGTCAAATTCATCACGCAACCATAACATAAAACCTCGGAAAGGTACCGTTGTTGACACAAACATCTAAGAGAACAATTGCTTACAATGCACATAGATTAAAAAGTTATATTATTAGTAAATTCGACTATCAGAAATGAAGACCATCATAAATTACATATTATATGCTTTAGTGAAACGTCAAATCAAATGTAGCTAAAAAAATGTTAGGGATCAGAGGATGAAGAGACAATCAGCCAGTAATTTAAGCCAGATGACGGCAGAGTTATCAATTGTAGATTGTGGAAAATAGCTGTTTGTTCAAACTCGACTATGCAATAGTCCTAAAGTGCCGCTATTTTATAATATTTTTTACCAACTATTGTATCACAGAACAATAGCATTTTGTTTAACTTCTACTATGCAATAGCACTATAGAGCCGCTATATAAAAACACTGAACGTCGGTACTACCAAGTAACAAAAACATGCAGAGAATTCGAGATAACTTACTGGGCACATTCTGCAAGTTTTCCAAGATTTTGATTGTCCAATATTGCCAGGATCAGCTTCTTGTTCTCATCAAGATACTGCATGAAATGCCAAGACAGGGCTTTTAAATTACACAATGAAGTAAAAGTTATTGTGATAAATAGATAAATGGAGAAAACAGCTTAGGTTTTATCCTATAAATTTCCTAATACATAAAGAATAAATGGATAATTTCATTTCATGACAATAAATTTCTTAATGGATCAATGTTTGGGTAAACAGCTTGCTTAAATGCTTATGTACAAAACACCACAGCCAAACTGACTCCAAAGGACAACACGGTAGAAGCAAAATGGGCAAGAACTAGGACAAATGCTACATAAAAACAACTGCACTGCTGCCAGCCAAATTGCGACTCAGACACACACAAACAGCCCCTGAACTGCAAATGTTGCAGTGTAGCAGATGAAAAACAGCCCCATGACATGACATTATACCACCTGACCAAAGCTTGCAAACCCACAAACAAGTGTTGTCAAATATCAGCCTGACGGCGCCATGGTGGATATTGGTGGCGGTTTTTTGGCTTTTTACCATGGCTAATTTTGGGAAGGATGGTGGCGCAACGGCGCCATACTCGGATACGGCGGCGCCACATGTTGGTTGGTATGGCAGGTTTTTGGCTCACCACCATGGACAACACTGCCACAAACAGAACAATCTGATGTCATGCAGAAAGGTTACAACAAGGCATGAAAGTGAGCCTCATTACTCTACTCCAACCTCTTGAAACTAATACAACACTGCAGCCACATGAATTGAATAGTTTTCATCACAATCATACATTGCACTTATATAGGAACCCACTCCCAAACTACAATTGCATCTCATGATTTATAATCAGCTCACATCGGAAAATTCACCATCATCCTGTAAAAAACAAACTGCACTATGGGCCTTCAGTATACTCCCCTCACACCTAGATAAATTAAGTATAAGACCTCACTAATACTACTCCTTGACTCACACAGGCCGGTTGACGAAAGCAGCACAATTGCCAATTCAACTCGCATGCCACCGGATGCCATAAAACTCAACTCAATTGAACTATCATACAGCCACATAGAACACATGTGCTTAAAAACTGTCCACTGCAGACTTAAACAAATGATCCCCCAACACCTGCACAACCAAGAGGGCTAGACATCCATTGAGAAATTGAATATTTGAAACCTTTTCCTCGAGTGTAACCAATTCCAAGACAACAATTTAGACTGTTCGAATTACATCCGGGAGAAACGCCTAGCACTAGGAAAGTTGCAAGATTTCTAGCTTTCCAAATTGACCACACTTAAGCTACTTTCATAAGTTCTCCCAAACACATGGTTATGCCATAAGATGAGTATATGCTGAGGGGTTGATGGTCTAGTATTAATAGTAAGGGCTCTGATTGATTAGTAAGACCATATGTCATATGCGTGTGTGTGCTTTTATTATAGGATAACTATAATTAACCATGCTGCTTGTGTCAGCTTTCTCCTTTCTTTTAATAACTGTGCAAGGAAGCAATACTAATGCCCTTAAAATTTCAATTGAGGCAAACAGTTCAGATTCTATACAACACCGATGGCTGTGACTTCTCTCAGCTGTATATTCTTCTATCTATCTTACAAAAAAAGTCTACTAAATATATGTGGCAGAATTTTCCAGGTCTGTTTTCATTAAAATTTCATGCTTACTCAACGCAGAATTAAAGAGTAAGGAAATTTCCAAGGGTTTAAGGTGTCTATATAGGATGACTCGCGTTAAATGCAGAAATCACATGTTTATGATCAACAAGAGGTTCTCATTTCTCAAGATAGAGAATCTATCACACAATACAAACTAAGATTCAGCCAGCTCGGCAGGTACAAGACGATGTTCTCAGCAAGTAGATATAGATATATACAGAATTACAGATACACCTTTTGGACAATAACAAACTAACAACAGGCTTCAGTTGACATCAAGAAAGCCGAGAAATAATCAGCAAGTACAATTGTACAGAGTGGAGGTATAGACTCAATACAAACTAATTTGATTCACACCATCACGGAAATACATGCCAAGACTTCTAGATAATCATCTAAAAACAGCTCAAAGATGCACTTCTTGTTCCTTCTTGCTTTCCTTTGTTGTGCAAAGAATTAATCGAGACACATATAACTCTTACCATAATAGCAGAAAACAAAATACATATTATCAAAAATCCAAATCATTCTCTTCTGTTTAACAACCCTAACTTCCCAATATCCAAATCATTCCAATGAAGGGAGGAACAATAAAATCCAACAAAACCATCAAAAATCTTGAATTAAAAATCTATAACATATAATTGAAAAATAGGGTTTTAATTTGTTTTTGCATCAAATTGAAAAATAGGGATTGAAACAGTGAAAAAAAAACATACTTTTTGAATCTGCTCAGTGGTTATGTTTGTTTGTTGTGGGAATGAAGGCATCATAGGAATCATTTGCGGTGTCTGCTGCATCTTCTTCTCCTTGTTATTTATTTTCACTGAAATAATTAATCAAAAAATTCATTATAAAAAAACCCTAAACCCTAATTAACCAAAATCAACGCAATCAACAATTAACAAACCCAAACCCCAAATAGAAACCTATAAAAAAAAAAACCCATCAAGGATAAAACATAATTAACATAAAAAGGTATGAAAGACAAAAACTTTAACAGAAAGAGAGAGAAATAGTACCTGGGTTTTGGTTCAGTTGAAAAGAAGAAAAAAAACTTTGTGAAGTGAAACTGAAGGTGTTTTTTGTAACAAGATCTTTGTTGTTTTGATCTTTAAGGATGCTATGTGTGTTGTTTCTGGAATCCAAAGACAAAGAACAAGAACGTGAGAAGAAGGAATAAATTAAGGTACTTTAATAAGTGTTGTTGAGTTAGAATAAAATATTACCGAACCAAAGAACAAAACTTGTTAAAGACTAGATTTGGTGTGTGAGTGTGGTTCGGTTTTAGGTTGTTCCAATCTTTAACCTCAAAAACGACAAAGGGTTATTTATATGTCCGCGCGTGCGTATTCTTCTTGTACTTGTTGGTGTTGACTGTTGCTTCGTTTGGTTTGGTACTAGTCCTGCAGTGTTTTATAAACCGCATCGGCTGGTTCAACCGGAAATTGGGTTTGGTTTAGATAAGGTTCAACCGGGAAACTATTGTTGAATTTGTGCCGGTTAGATCTTTAGGACCGGTTTTTAATTGAGGCAAGTTTGACTCAATTAAATATCGGACAACCCGATCCAACCAGACATTTAAAATATATATGGTTTAAAAAACCGGAAGAATCAAAGAATTAGAGTTGTGAGTTTTTCGATAGGTTTTCTAAAAATGTTGTATGAAATTTAACGGAAATCTCGAGTGAAATTGGAAAAATTTACTCTATGTTTTCTTGTGTACAATATTGACTATTGCAAAGCTTGCTAGAATTGAAATCTTGCATAAGATCGAAAGGGGTAGCAAGATTGTAAAATATAAGATTGCAACAAAAATCAAAGATTTGTATACAGTTAATTTTGTAGGATTAAAAGGTGGTAATAAGATCGTAAAACATAAAATCGCAACTAAAATTCAATGATCCTACAAAAAATAAAATAATAGTAGTATATATACATGACAATACTTGAATATGAGTATGTTTTAGTGTGAATATGGGTAGAAAAATGTGGTATTTTTGGAGAAAAGGGGGTGTGGTCAGAAAAAGGTTAGTTTTTTACACTAGTTTGGGGTAAGTGTCCAAGCTCATTACACTAAGAATTTTGCTCTTCTCCCAACACATTTTGCTCGTGCCCAGCTCATTTGTCAATTATACCCCTGCGTAACTTAAGTTACGCTCCACTGGCAGGTGCGCGAGTTAACTCACGTAGATTGGCCGGTTGGTCAGAGCTCAAAAACACACGTTTTTTGGACTTTGGTCAGCTTTTCAACCTTCAACCTACACGTTTTTTTACAACCTTTACACGTTTTTTTGACTGCATTTATGGTAGTTATAACCTATACTACCATTCCCACCTATAAATACCCCTCCAAACTTCCCTATTTCCTCACACCATCTCACATTCTCTCCTCCTCACTCTCTCCCCCTATTTCTCTTCTTCTTTTTTTCAATAGTCTCTAGTCTCCTTTTACCCCTTTGAGGTATAAAGTGGTGAGTTTTGAGGTAAAAAGTGACTAGTCGACTTGGGGAAAAAGTGATCAACCCTTGAGATAAAATTAAATTTGCTTCTTTTTACGTCAAAAACTTTTTACCGTGGGTAAAAAGAATCTTCTTTGGGTATAAAAAGAACCAGATTCAGATTTAACCCAAGAGTTGGTGATGTCTTTTCCCCCAAGAAGGCTGGTCACTATTTACCCCAACGCTGATCACTTTTTACCCCAAGAGGGTAAAAAGAAAATAAGTAGATTTAGTGGATTCGAATCAAATGTATCAATTATTGTATGAATTCTATTAATAAAATGAGATGTTATATGTATCAAATAAATATTTATTTTATGTGAATAAATAAATTAGAATAACGTAAATAAATAAATTAGAATAAAATAAATAAATTAATTTGAATAAAGTAAATAAATTAGAATAAAGTGAACAAATAAATTAGAATAAAGTAAATAAATTAATTTGAATAAAGTAAACAAATTAGAATAAAGTGAACAAATAAATTAGAAAATAAATTAGAATAAAGTAAACAAATAAATTAGAACAACACGCAGCGTAAGTTAACTCACGCAGAGTTAATTAAGTTGCATATATTTTAACATTTGTGTTAGTTAGTTAACGCTGGGGTATTTTCGGAGCCAAGTTAAATGGGAGAAAGAGTAAACTTGATTTTTTTTATGGTTTCGTAGAGGTAAATAATTAATTGCATATATATACATGATTTTTATTTTTTTCGTAGAGACGGTGATAATCAAAGTTTATGGAGCCAAGTGCACTCACAATAACACGCCTTACAAGAAAAAAAAAAGTGTTAGGCCATTGGATCATTTTCTTTTTAGATTTTTTGTCATGTAATCCAATAATTATACATTAACCTCTATATTTAGCGTGAACTGCCTATTTGCTCGTATATATAAACTAAAAGGTTTTGCTATAGAAGCCATCTATGAAGATGACTTTTAGCAACCTACACTTCAAGATGTTATTTCTACTATTTAGTTATAACTTTGCTAAAAGACACCTTCATAAAAATTAGTTGATGTCTTTTGACAAATGCTCATAGATAATTTGCTAAAAGACACTTTCAAAAAATGTATCTTCTAACAAATCCCTAAACTAAAACCCTTCACTTTTTTTTTCTTCCACTTTTTCCTCAAAAACCATTTAAAAAAAAAAAACTTATTTTAACTTTTCCGTGTGAACCGCTTTTTTCGAAACTTACATCAAGTTTTCCAGTTTATAATTTCCCCCCCGAACAATGATATAATGTTTTATGATTTTTTTTCCTTTTATTTTATATTGACTTTAGAGTGATTTTATTTTTTCAAACCGGAAAAATTTATTATAAGCTGTCTGGAAATTTTTATTCAAATCGGAAAGGTTAAAGTGAAGGTTTCTGAAAAAGTTTTATGACCTGACAACTTTTACATACTGAAAAACTCATGTGCGGATGAACTTACGCCGGATCCGAAAAGGTTACAAGTGAGTGAAAAAATAATGTAAAAAATTAAATAAAAAAAGGGAAAGGGTGAAGGTAAAAGTGTCGGGTAAGGAGTAAAAATTATTTTTGGTATTTAAGAGTCGTAACTAAACCCTTGTTCCATTTATTTTTACAAATTTTACATTCATTCTCTTATTTTGACAAACTGCGTTTTGAATCTTATTTTTTATCGGAAATGCTAACTTGTATCTTTAAGACACATGTTAAATAACTTAAAGTATAAATTTTGTCTAAGAAATTGTGTGTATTTATTCTTTTAGAGAATAAAAATTAATATTTTATAATAAATATTTACTATTTATAGAATCCTTAACATGTGTTATCAGAACACAAGTTAGCATAACCCATTTTTTATCTGCAATTATTCTCACTCTGCACAAGAGCTAAAAAAATTTTAGGATACACAAAAGCTAGCTAAAAAGTAATGTTTCCGATTGAAATATGCAATCTTCTTCTCTTGTACAAATTTAATAGAGAAGATTACATTCTCCTCTCCTAAAATAGAAAACAAACTTCGATGTGTATTTTATACATACATATGACATCTAAGTCATTAAATTTAATATTTATGTATCCATTGACCTTTTTTTTTTAAAAAAAAGTATCTGTTGACTTGGTCAAAATCAAGAAGACTTCACTTTTGTAAAATGGATTAAAGTTTTGGAACCAAAAGTGTTAGAATCATGCTCTTTACCCAACACAAAACACTCGCGCCCAACTGATTTTTCAAATATACCCCTACATGAGTTAAGTCACGCTGCGTGACTTAACTCACGCACCTGATAGAGCTCAGCGTGACTTAAGTCACGCACCACTGGTCTGTGCGTGAGTTAACTCACGCTGGTTGGCCGGTGGTCTGAGCTCAAGAACACACGTTTTTTGGACGGTGGTCAGGTTTTCAACCTTGATTCTACATGTTTTTTTACAAGTTTTACACGTTTTTTTACTACATTTATTGTAGTTATAACCTATTTTATCATTCCCACCTATAAATATCCCTCCAGACTTCCTCATTTCCTCACACCATCTCACATTCTCACCCTCCTCCTCATTATCCCCCCTATGAATCTCCTCCTTTTCCTTCTTTTTTTAGTCTTTATTTTGGTGTATTTTCCTTCTTTTTTTAGTCTTTATTTTGGTGTAAAAAGAGGTCAATCTTGGGGTAAAAAGATGATTGGTGAACAACCTTCTTGAGGGTAAAACAAAGCAGAATTAGTTTTACTCCAAGGGTAAAACTAAATGTGCAAATTTAGTTTAACCCAGGGAGGTTTGTTTTCTTGCGGTTTTTTTTGTTTTACCACATGAAGGCTGATTTTCTTGTAAATTTCTTTTAGTTTTACCATATGAAGGTAGGTTTTCTTGTGCTTTTATTTCTTCGCAGATTTAGTTTTACCCCATTGTAAATGTAATAAGAATTATATTAATAAAATGAGATTTTATATCTATTATTTTTGTTCCTTTATTTTTGTTAATTTTTACATTTATTTTACGATTGCGTATTGAATAAATAAATTTGAATAAAGACTAATCAAACTCAACATGAATTCGAATAAAAATTGCATATTAAATAAATTCGAATAAAGTTGCGTATTAATCAAATCAGTTTAACACACGTAGGTGCTAATTGCTGCGTGAGTTAACTAAGGCAGGATTAACACTTGCGTTAGTTAACTCACGCAGAGGTATTTTGGTTGGGTGAGAGCAAAACTTGTTGTTCAAAGTGTTATATATTTTGAAAATTTGGAGAAAAATTGTTGATTTTTATAAACTGTGATGCCAAAAGTACAATTACCGTATTTTAAAAATGTATTTTTTTTAGCTGATCAAGAAGAGTACATGCATCAGAGAAAACTTAGACATCCCAATAAGGTTGACATCTCTAAGAAATTCCCATCATTTGCCGTCTGTCTCATAAAATACTATTAAAAATATCATTGTTTAGTAAAAAAAAAGTATTTTAAATATAAGTTTTCGTAATCATTAGTCTTCCTTTGATACGTTTTCAACTTTATTTCATCCACATCACTTGAAGTATCACCTTCAAAAGCTTTTTTTCTTCCTTCAAATCTTCTCCAATATATGACTAAATTCTGACCTCTATAACAATTTTGTCACCATTTGTGTTGTTTCCTTTTCCAATCATGTTTTTACCATTCATTAGACTCAAACTAAAAATCCAATTTCACTAAGCCAATATAGTGATGTTGGTGTATTATAAGAGTTTAAGGACTTTATGCAAGCTTGCAAATGTCCACATTGTCTGCTTGAAAACAACTTTTGGTTATGTGAGTGCAAATTTTGCATAGGTTGATGCAGTGATCTGCTACTTTAATTTCCAATTTCCTGATGGCGGCGCCTACTTAAACTACAGCCAAGTTGTTATGCCATTGACCACTACCTATTGAACTTTGATGAATCATGTTGATGAGAATGGCTTTGAAACATGTTTATGCCAATCATGACTTACTTTATAAAGCAACAGCATCACTGATTCTATAAAAAAGAGAAATACCTTCAACCCATCAGATTTGATTATTTATAGTGTCTATTTTAGCTTATTAAAAAAACATTAAATAGAATGAAATTCACATAATTAAGTGAAATTTTCCAATAATTTAGTTTTTTTTTCATAACCTCATGTTCTTGGTAGAATTTCTCCTTATAATTTGAAGTTCGGCCAAGAATACATAAAGTTTGGTCAATTGTTGCTCCAATTAGGACTTAAATTTGTATTCTCTTAAATTATATGTTATCAATCGAAGCTCATTAGTCAATTAGTAGAGCCGGTCCAACATATTTAAAGATCTAAAACAAAAGGTTTTTTAAATAAAAATGCACCATGCATATAAAAAAAAAAAATCAAGTGTTTGTTGAGTCCAAGGTTTGAGCATGGGTTAAATAGAGGTTATGAGACCACATTTTGGCTAAGTGAACTAAAACAAAAATCTATGCATATGTTTGGGCTGACCGTCCTGTTTTGCAAACTTGCGATGACAACCAATCTGATCCCAAGTTCAAGTGAGAGATCAAACTTCCAACCTCTCAATGTTGACTAATTTCTTCTTTCAATTGAATTTTCTCTTTATATAAACGTTAGAGATCAAACTTCTGACCACTTATCTAAAAAGTCTAAATTTCTTTCGCGGACCAATTCATTATTGATCGTAGTAATAATTCCACTAAAAAAATCTAAACCTATCTAAATCAATTGTAGACATTTTGTATCAATTGTCTCCTCTTAAATTAAAATCAACCCTACATTTTGTCGGTTTATATTGGAAATAGACTTAACACATATACCTATATTCAAATATGATTTAGGGAAGGCAACATCTCTGGCTAGCATAACCGTTTATTTCTTTCTCGTGCTTCCACATCACACATATGACCTAGAATCTTATATATTTTTCTTACCATATTTTCAATTACGTAGTATATTACATTAACAATGGAAAATAAGGTCCCTAGATATCGACTCTTTATGTCATGTTATAACAGATATTATAATATTTTGAATAAGAGACAAAGAAAAGAAATATCATTGGGCTAATATTTGGCATATCTTGTGCTAACAAATAGCAATTTTGTGAATAAATTTTTTAGTTTAAGAAAAAAAACAAAGAAAAGGAATAAAGTGAATAAACATAAACATAAACATAACTCAGTTGGTGGTGATATGACAATATAATATGCATAGACCAGGATTTGAGGCCGAATTCCCCACTTATTCACCAATAAACTACTTGACCACAAAATAAATAAATAGTGAATAACTACTTGAGCACAAAATAATTAAATAGTGAATAAACATATCCTTGAAAAAAAGTGGATGATCCATAGAAACTACTCCTAGACTAGAAATGCCAAAGGGAACAAGAATTATTTTGAACCTTAAATTACCAAAAATACAGCATCCACTAAGAAGTATTTTGAACTGTTTCAAGAAAAAAAAATACTAGAAGCAATTATCAGGGGTGATAATATATACATATATCTGATATATAACACAATTTTTATCTCATATATGATATATAACACCTTACTTTCAAGTTATATAGTTTGAACTATTTCCATAATAACATGCACAAAATAGCTTTTAGGCCAAAGATCATCTCTTTGGATGACAAATTGACTCATCAATTTGAATAAGTTGACTCATATTAGAAGCATCCTCTAACTCTTCATCACTCTTGGAAATAAACAAGTGAGAAATGAAAAGGGAGAAGCAAATAATGAGTGGAGTAAGAAAGAAAATGAGGCCAAAGGGTACCATCCAAAGTTGCCTATTTGTTGAATGATATTTGTGATGCCACCATACAAGCAAAGATCCTCCAAGCATGCTTATCAACAAAGATAAGACCAAAATCATCATGTATTGCTTTGTTATTATCCTCTTGCTTTCATTGTAGTCTCCATTTTCCACTTCTTTAGTTTGTTCCATCTAATTGTAGCTCAACAAAGAAAAAAGGGTTTCCCTGAAATTGAAAATAAAACAAAACAAGTTTCTCATTTGCTTAAAAAAAGGTATATATCAAGAGAAAGTCTCATATTAAAATTTAAAATACAAACATGGAAAAAAGGACACAAAAAACTTGCTTGCAAGAGGTCTTGAAGAAGAAGAAGAAGAAGAAGAAGAAGAATTGTGGTGTATGGTCAAGGAATTTTGGTGAATATGATATATATTAGAGAAGAGAGAAAAATATGTACTAAGGGGGCAAGAAGCACATGATAAGGGATTTTGTTTCTACAAGTTAATATATACATAAAATTTGTTTTTATTGAGCAATACTTATCTGGGTCAGGGGAGATTTTACTTTTAATTGAGGTTGTCACTATTGAATAAAAGACTATAAAAATTAGGCATAATTGTATACGTTATTGGCATTATTTCATGAAGTGTAGTTAACTGGGGTAGAAAGGAATTGACGTTTATTATTAGTTAAGGGAATAGTTTTTTCATTTGGACAACTAGTTTGTTTGTTGGGATATTGCATTGGACAAAGGTAGTTCACCATTTCAATTTGGACCCCCCAAAAGAAAAAACTCATTTAAGAGAATATATCTTTGTTTTTCTCGAAATATATCTCCCCCCAATCTCATCTTTCTTTGACTAAATGTCCTATTTAATTATTGAAGTGGTAGAATTTTATCAAGCTGGTCCTCCACATCATCAATATTTTAACATTTTAATTGAAATTGCAAACTGTTAATAAAGTGTATCCCTTCTTTGGAAACTAAGGTACTATAATGATATTAAGTTGGTATTGGTAATAATGCATATGAAATTAAAATGAGTAATGTGAAAGATGTAATTGATAATGGATTTAGGTGAAAGAATGAAGATAATTACCGTTTTTCTATTCTAAAAATAATGTTGAAATATTGATAATGTTGAGGACTAAATAGACTCTTTTGAGGGAGGATTTTGCCACATCATTCCAGTCCTACCCGTTTCTATATATTCTGAAAAATGATGTTATTTTTTGTTTTGAAAAATATGTGGTGAGAAAATTAACGAGAGATATAAATATCTTGGAATTTTGCATCATACTACCATGAATTCAAGCACATAATCCAAACCTTTGACAATTTCGCGGGTTTTCCTAGCTAGTCAAACACTTGCTGGATGATAAGGTTAGTCGAAAGCTAAAACCATTAAGACAATCGTCTTCGACCTCAAAAAATATACAAATTTACTTGATTAAAATGCCTTGTATTCTACAATTGATACAAATTTACTTGATAAAAATGTCTCGTATTTCACTTAAATTAATAAAATATTAGCTAAATTGTACTTGATAAAAAAAAAACCCATATTCTACTAATTTTACTAAAATATTGTTGTGAGCTTCAAAACGATCTCATCTTAAAATTTGTTTTAAGCCTCAATATGTGTTGGGTCGACTTTGTTGAACAATGAGCTATTGTTGAGTTTCAATCACGAGCTTTTCATGCAGCTAGGCAACTAAAAAGTTAAAGTTTAAAGAATACCTTCCCTCCAACTCATGGCAATATCGTTTGAAAGATTCCGATTATGGATAGAGTTGAGGAAGGAAGGAAAATTTGCAGTAAAAACAATTGTCATGACTACTATTTTTTATTAACATGTTCTGTATTGCTCTGTATTGCTAAGCTACACATGTCATTAATATTAGAATAGCAGGTTGTTTAGTTTTTCAAGGTCTATTGGTTTAACATAGTGAAACTCACACTACTAAGTTATTTTGATCAATTTACAAAATTAAGAAAATTTAACTAAATTTATTTACAATGTATATTGATCTCTAGTTCCTCATATTCTTCCAAGCTAACTTCTCTATTCAATTGTTTCTTATAGAATTTCTTCACTGAAAACTCCTATGAGAGTATTTCATAAGCACCAGGACAAGGAAAAATATTTTCATAGCTTAACATAAGAAACTGACATAGCAGCATCCAGATATGAGACGCATAACTATTGGAACCATACTTGCATTTAAGGATAGTAGTATTAGGCCCTCCATTCTCTTCATGGACACTTTGGTCTCTAGATAGATATTAGAGATATAGTTTACTTACAAGTAGTATTAATCCTATAGTAGTATATATAGTTGTAACCACCCCATTAGTGGGATAATTCACTCATTTGTAATATCAATCTTTACCATCAGTACAATAGTTTTGTAGCTTTTCTCTCCTTCATCCATGGATGCCATGTTTCATAACAGTAGATCACAGAAATTACTCACATGATTCAAAACTTCAACACTAAAACTAATAAGATCATCTTGAAAATCATTTTTAAATCCAGCCTTATCAATCAAGTCAGAGGTATTTTTGGAAAAACAAAATATGAACCTCCAATTTCATGAGGAAACAAACTGTTTGGTGTGTTTGCATCATGAAGATGATGGTAGAAAGATTAGTTAGAACTAGATTGCTTAGACAGCAAGTTACCTTGCAAAGTAGTTAATTTCCGTGATCCTATGTGATTGCTTGCACAATAAGCTACAGTAAATCTTCATTTGTATATAAATAGAGGTTGTACAATCATTATCAATCAATGAATACACTATTTTCATTCACATAAGACTAGGATCGATCCCACAATCACGGAAGGAAGTGAGCTTCAAAACTTACACAAAAAATGCATGTAAGTTCTAGATTCTGGAGACATTTGTTAGCAATTCTAATGGAATTAATGGGGACATTGCTAAAATTGGTACAATGAATTAACAAAATGGCATTTCTGGTATCAATCGAAACATAATTTACCGGTTTTGTTTGCTTTAAGATTGGATACCAAGGGAACACCTCTGACGCAGGTAGTGCGAGCGGCAGTGTGTCTGGTGGTTTCGCAAGGGACCACCCATTACATTTGACTTGGTCGATCTACACTACTTGCTAAATACACAATTCAGATTATGTTAAAAAAAAATCTTCTAAACTTAACACACTAAACCTTACTGTAATATAATTAATAAGTATAATTTATGTTTTCTAAATTTTCATTACTGTCATAATCTAATTAAACAGTGGAAAAAAGTGAGGCCTTACAAAACTAAGAAACTATGTTTTCACACCATATATTGATGTTTGGTATAGCCTAGGAGAAGCCACATGACTCATTTGTAACAACAACAACAACAACAATAACAACCAAGCCTTATCCCACTAAATATACACATAAAAGAAACTAAATTAAGATAAGTTCTCAATTTTGAGAATGAGAATTCAAATAAAATACACATATCGTATGCACAAGAGCTATAATCAAATGTTGTCGCACAGTATTACCTTATGATTCTTATGATTGTTTATCATCCATTGAACTGCCATAAATATACGAACCAAATCCCCAAAATGTAATCACGAGGGAGAGGATCTTGAAACCACTCATTGGATCATGCAACAGTATAACAGCCGCAATGCTTGTTATTGGTGTTCTGACTGCATTAAGTACACCAGCTAGCACAGTTGAGGCCAAGAAAATTACAGCAGTTGCCCCTAAAACCCCTACCTGAAAAGTTACTACACTCCAAATGAGAACAAGATAATAAGCACTTTTACCACCTTTGAAACTGGTAGCCTCAGTGGTCATTCTTTGAAAATCACCACTTACAAATGTCCCTACAGTGGTAAACAGAAATGCAAATAATGAAACCATGATTTGCTGCTCCAAAACAACGACGAAGGATCGTCTTCCCAGTAGCTTCACGAAAATCAGCTCGGAGAGGGCGAAAATCAGGCCATGAAGAGCAGAAGCCAAAACATCCCAAACCAATCCCATGATGTATTCATTGTTACTGACATTATCATATCGGTCTGAACTTGAATCCAAGGCAATGATAGTCAATCCAGCAGTTATGACAAAAAGTGCATTTATTATAGAAGCATTCATTCTGTTGTTTACGAGAATGTATCCAAAAAGTGCTGAAAACACAAGGGAGGATGACGCCACAAGAGCAGCAGTAGAGGCAGGTAGGTAAGCATAGGCATAAGCGTACATGAGATTATCAGCAGCGCTTAAGAAACCCAGCACAATGTAAGAAAGAAACAGTCTTAAGTTGAGAGGAGTAGGAAAGGTTTTAGTAATGAAGTATGTAGGAAACAGTATCAATGCAATTAGAGGCCACCCAGCAACAGCAACCCAAGATATGATCCACTTGCTCTGTCCACCGTTTGCGTAATAAACACGGGATAGAAGGCTTGAAGCAGGAAATGCGACCACCATTGCAATGATTCCAAGAACAAGAAGAATCCAATAAGGGATTGGCTTTCTTTTGTATGCTGCAATCATCGTGGTTTTGTATTTGGAAATCTGATCCATGAGTGACTCCGATGGAATTGGTGCTTCTGCTGCGTCCATACTTGCCGCCTCCATACTTTCTGCTAGTACAGTATAATAATCATTTAGAACTCAGTGATTAATTACTCTTATGACATCAAGTGGATATAAACTTTTCTTTCGGTATTAAAATAAGCAACTCTTTTTAAGAAAATCTAGAAACAGAAGTGAAACTACATACATGGAATGGAATAAATAGTCGAATAACTTAAGATTCAGAAAAACACAATGGTTTGTTCCTTGTACATTTAACATAGCTCAGCTCAATCTGTGAGAATGATAAAACACTATACCGTTTCATATGCCTAGATATCAAACAAAGGGGTTAATTTTCCAACTCTTGGTTGATCCAGAAAACAATTCAACTATGTGAAATATTGTAATATAATACATTACTCAATTTCCTGGTATCGTCAAATAAAATCAGGTACTAATATGAGCTAAATGAAGATCTAAAACTATATGGATAAAGAATATACGAGTATGCATCGGATAGCTCCGACTGTGAGGTGAGTTGGGAATTAAGCAGAGTTGAGGCCATATGTTCATGTCCTCCTAATAATTAGCAAACACCTGAAGCAGGTAGCTCGGTCGGTGAGTTGAAGAAGTTTCAAACCCTAACATAATATCTAATTTACTATCATTTGCCAATAAAAATTAGAAATGTCATTTGAATAGTTTAACGAGATTGGTTAATGAAGTTTCAGATTTGGTTAATAGATATATGAATTTTTGCAATCTACTTAACTTTATTAACCACAAATTTATACGTGATTAACCTTGATTTTCAAGTGTTCAAATCTACATGTAATTAGAAGAATTGAAATCGTAGTTAATAATGTTTAAATTCCTTTAGTTGATGGTTCATGAGATATTGAGTATTGACATAGCCATTAACCGGTCGTTGAAATGTGTTAACCACTATTATAAGCAAAAAATGACTGATTCATTGAATAACTGATGTAATATTATATAGACCACATATATAAGTTATTCAATGAATTACAAAGCGAGTTTTTGATTCATTCCCTAAAGTGAGTCAGGTACTATGAAGCACAATCCTTAAATAAAAAATATAAAAAAAAGGTACTCACACACGAACACTGGACACAGACACATTAACACGATAATGATCTGAGAAAATGACATAATTCAATGTTATTATATGTGTGAGTGTCGGGGACATGATACTTATCCAATACAACACCAGAGTATACCAGTGTAATGTAACTAACTACTGAAATATATTTGGCACAGTAAAACCAGTGTGAACAAGCGAATTATGAATCTGCATATTTCACAAAGAAAGAACTAGCAGAGCACCCACTGAAAAACATAATAATAATTTCATTGATGATCCCAGAAAGTGAAAAATAATACAAAATTTAAAGATATATAATAATGAAACAAACCAGATTGAAGCAGTGAGGCAGACAGCATGACCGACAGTTGGGTTCAGGAGAAGGAGGTGCGACTGCGACACTGATTTCTCAAATGGAAGGAAGGAGGAGCTGGTTGGTTAAAAGACATTTCAAGTTTTAAATTAATTAATTAAATAAAGTCAAATCCACGTGGCATGATATGGTACATACGATACTGCCATACTGGTTTAGGACAATTATTAACAGGGACCTTCTACTTTACCCTCACTTTTGCACCGGTACTCTTCCTTCATAATTTTATAAATAAACGATCATTCTTTATGTAATAAATAGTTATTTCTCAATATTTATATTTCATAGAACATCATTTTATAAGAGAAAATATCATTTCATTGTTTATAAAAGTTATTGTAATTTTGTTTAAATATTATCGTAAAAAATAATCAAATGTTCTCAATTATGAGTGATAAAAATTCAAAAAAAAATTATTTTTATTTCATTGACACTTTTGATGAATATGATTTAGTTATTATAATTATAAATGATAAAAGAAAATGTTTTTCTTCAAAAAAACAACTCATTCAGCTGTTAATTTAAAGAATGAGTGTACTGGTACACTCAAATATACCGGGTCTACCATAAAATTTGCCTTATTAATAATATTGATATTTCATGCTTTAGTGGTTGGTTCACGAAGATTAGTTTTTCTTTGTTTTTTAAGTATTGATTGAATTTTTTTTTAGCTAAATTAATGAGGAGGACATGCATGACGGAGAACGGCAAGGTTGGTATTTTTGAAAAATCTCCATCTTCTACAATCAACCTTCTAAATAAATATATTGATTGATTGCGAAAATTAATTCAAAAAGATTATAATAATAATCAACCTCTCAAAAAGATTATTATATTTTGTCCTTAAAAAAAAGATTATTATACTTTCTCCGCTTTAAGATGAGTGGTTATTTTGATGATTTGCGATGAAATGTTTATCACTAAAATCAAGATCTGATGCCACATGAGATGGTTATTACTGATTTAATGACAAAACTTCAAAATCTAGTGGTGTTGTTTCTGTAAATCTGAGAGTAGGGTCTATATTCTGACCAACAATGTATATCGTGGTCCCTTCTATGAGTACATTTGTTGGTGTCATTCCCTCCACATTCCATCAACTATTAGTTTTTTTGGGGTGAAGAAGGCTATGTGAAGAATGTAAAAGCAGATCAATCAATTTACAAAGGAGCAACACTAAGATACTAAACACTGATGAATTGTCGAAGAGTCTCGATTCTCATGAAAGTTCGAACATCATCAACATAAAGAAGGTTATGTTAGTCTTTATTTGCATTTTATAGGGACTATTTTATAAAAGAAAAAATATTCATTTTTTGTATAACATTTTCAAAACAAGGGTTATTTTTTAAACACTACAATATTATGGAGAACTGAAATTACCATTAAAAATTTATAGGGATTAAGCTTAAAAAATTGTGATTTTACGGAGACTAAAAACATATTTTAACTCTTCATTTTTTCAGTTAAAATATGAAGAGTTAAAATTTATTTTTTTTAACTAAAAAAAATATGTTTCTATTACCCTAATTTTTTTTGATTAACTAAAAATATTTATTTAGTTAAAAATACATCATTTATTTAATAGAGAACTATAATATTTTTTTTTTATTACCACATATAAGTTTCTTTTCCTACTAAGTCTCCAAACCCTATTCTCTAACCCTAATACTTAATTTGTCTATTTTACCCTTATTTTTACAACCTAATTTCAATGTTGTTCTCTGACTCACAATAAAATCATATTGAGCTCATTAAGTCCATAAGGTAAAGAATGAAAGCAAAATATTTCAATAATGGAGAGATAATAACATTGAATTGATTAACTGGATATATTCAATTGCTTAAGAATGAAATATTAGTATTAAACACAAAACATTTTACTTCAATTTGCAGTTTCAGTTGGCAATACACTCCCAACTTTAATTGTTTTTACTTATATATAATAACCCAAATTCAATTGGATAGTTCCAAATCAAGTAGGGAATGTTACACTTATATTTGAGTATACCATTTTTAATGTGGATTTTATGTGGGCTACTACTGTGGAATTAATCAAGGAAAAAATATCTATAAAAGTCTGGGATGTTATGCCTCCTTAGAAAAATAAAGATTGTGATGTCAGAGCCCATACCTTCGATGTACAATGATGTTATTGTATTAATCTTCAGTATTTCCTATATATTCTTCAATATCTATAAACTAAAAAAAAAATGGGTGACATGACCATTCTCCATTCAACTTTCTGTGGACATTGGTCTATGATATGTGAGTTTGAAACCTATTCTATTTTCTTAAAAAGTCTCTTTGAATTTGGCTAATGGAGATAATATATATTTTTTCAATTGTTAATATACTGTTTTTAGTCTTGATATGTTTTCGAAGAAATATTTATTTATTGTAACATATATTAGCACATAAGACCCGTGTCGGCAGTCTAGTTATAATAAAATGGAGAATAGTGTGCAAACCCTATTCTCAATCCTACTTGACTAAAATGACTATTTTGCCCTCAATTTTTGTCATGTCATTCTAATTTTGTTCTCTTATCATAATCTAGCATATGATACAATTAGGCTTTTTTTTTTGTCAAGGATACAATTAGGCTTTAATATCATATCTTTAATGCCAAGTCTTTTATATCATGCTTTAATATAGCATATGTTAGAGTTTATTGCATCCATCTTTCTCTAATCCAATAGTCGATATCTTTTTATGAAAAGTTTAAGAGAAGTATACAATAATCCAATAAAAAAACACATTACTATTTTTATTCCAACTTACACACCTTACAATACCCACCTTACTCCTATTCTCATTCCAACTTATAATAGATATCTCATAATAACCAATATATTTATACATTGGAGGGAAAAAACACATCCATGTAAGAAGGGAAAAACATTCTATTAAAAAACAATATTCAATTTGTTTATGAACACTTCTATTTTCATGGTGTTGTATTGATCTCTCATCTATTTCACTTCTCTTGCATCTTTTGAGTTTCAGAATCATACATACAGGTATTAAAAGCTTCTATTAATCTTGTTCACAACATGTATTTTTTTAAAATCTTTCCTTCATATTTTCATGGTTTTCTCAAGTGCCCTTTTTTAGTTTTTGATTCATTTGGTTGTTTCTGGGTTTTAAATTTATTTAAATTATATGAAATTTATTTATTCAACATTTGCTCTTATTTATTTCAAATTACATGCATGACCTTAATGTTTCATTACGAATTGAGAGGAAATTTATGTTGGAGGTAATTGATCAATGGAAACAAGCTGAGAAATTAATTATTGGAAATTGTTAGTCATATGAGTGGACTTCAATTTCTCATTCTCTTTGAAAGATTGCCCCTCTCTCCTAACTATTACCTCTAATTCATCACTTATTCTTCACTAAATCAATTTAATGATTTGACTCTATTATAGTCGATAGGACTCGTGGAGCGCACGGGTCGAAAGTCTAGTAAAGATAAATTGTTTTACAAAAATTAAATGTATTCTAGTCAAACATTAAAGGAGTATATTAGGTATGAAGCATAATCATTTTTTAAAGTAAATAAAACACGGTATTTTAACATTCTTACCATTTGCATGCATCTATTTATGGTATTAATTTTTAAAAATATAAAAAAAATGATAAATTAATAGTATAGGAAGTTTCCAGGAAACCAGTGAAGTAAGCAAGAGCAATCAAGAAGACGCATGCATGGCCTAGGGAACACATGTTTTAGTTTGGCATTCATGTATATATTTTTGTCTTGTCCCTCTCTACCAAAAACCACAATTTTTTGTGGGGACCACACCTTCCTCATGACCCCACACGATTGAAACACGTATTAAATCATTGTATATATCATACTATATACTATTTCATCTATATCTCTTTCTCCATCCTCATTCGTCACTACCTTAAAACACTATCTTGAACACATACCAATAGTTTGCGTATCTAACATTGAATTTGTGTCAAGTACGTTTAAGTAACCAAACTTAACTGAAAATAAAGGTGCTTGTGTTGAACGTTGATTTTGTTGAATTCATAGAGAGAAAAGAAAGTACAAAATTTTGTACATGATGAGTAATAAGGTACCACCAAGAACTCGTACTAGAGTAGGGAAGTACGAGATGGGAAAAACGATTGGTGAAGGAAGTTTTGCTAAGGTGAAGTTGGCTAAGAATGTTCAAAATGGAGATTATGTTGCCATCAAAATTCTTGATCGTGATCATGTACTGAAACACAAGATGATGGATCAGGTACACTTTTATCTGTTATCGGTTATCTTATTCGTTATCGTTTTTTTTTTTTGAGGAAATCTTATTCGTTATAAGTTATAAATTCAAATTCACTCATTGTGATGGAATTCATCAATTATGCGCTATTTTTTTTTACGACACTGATCTTTGATTTTTTTTTTTCTTTCTTGTAATGAATTTGAATTTGGCAGTTGAAGAGAGAAATTTCAGCTATGAAGATGATTAATCATCCAAACGTTATCAAAATAATTGAGGTACCTTGTTGTTATCTAGTTTTTTGTTTTTTTTTTGTCAAAAAAAATGTAAGAGAATATTTTTTTTGTTATATTATTACTGTTTTTTTAAAATTGATTATAGTCCAGTCAAAAGTTGTACGAAAAACAAAATCCAGTCAAATTCCTTAAAAAAATCCAGTCAAATTAAAACTAATTAAAATAGTTTATAATGTGTCCTATTTTTATATATGTTCATCTAATAGTTTATTGTCATAAATTATTTTTAAATTTATGCAGATTTATATATAAATGATTATTGAACAATATTTTATTAAGTTGTTTTTTCAAATAATCTAATTTCACGTTTTCAATATGCTTAATAGTTGAATCCCTAACTTTGCAATAATTTTTTTTATGACTAATAGCATCTCTTCTAAAATTTCAAGAACAGCTAAATATAATGTTTGTTTTTTATCATCTGTAATTTTTTTTATTAACAGTAGGTTTTTTTTTTACTGTATAAGAAAACCAATTGGAAGTGGATGCACTGTGAAAAAATAACATTAATTGTTCTTTGTTTAAACACAGGTGATGGCAAGCAAAACAAAGATTTACATTGTTTTAGAGTTGGTTAATGGAGGAGAACTATTTGACAAAATTGTAAGTTGTTTCCTTTATTTCACATTTTCCCTTTTTTCTTGTTTTGGAATATGTGAAGTTGTGTTTCTCAAAGTATATTGATGTTTACATATAAAGATTTTTTAACACCTATATAACACTCATGCTTCAGACTAAATTTGTGCTCAGTATCAGACATGCGTCAGTCTTGCAGAGCGGCATGATACTGACAAATGTAGTTAGACTCAATCACTTCCATGTTTTAAAATTATTATATGTGTTAGTGTCGTGTCCTCTGTACGTGCTTGTATTCCATAGCTCATTATTCATGAAATATTTATTGGAAAATGCATCTAATTGATTAGACCTCAAGAATTCTATGGTTGATTGGTAAATTAATTTATAGGCTACACATGGGAAACTTGAGGAGGAAGCAAGAAGTTATTTCCAACAACTAATCAATGCAGTTGATTATTGCCATAGTAGAGGAGTGTATCACAGAGATTTGAAGGTCTAACAACTTCCTTAATCCTCTTATTTCCTCTGTAATTTAATTAATAAGTTGTTAGTTTTGAACAAGAATAAACTATTTTTACCCTTTCTTGAGTTAAATTAATCAAAAGACTAATGCTCCCTTTATTTTGCAGCCAGAGAATCTTCTTTTAGACACAAATGGTGTTCTTAAAGTTTCAGATTTTGGATTAAGTACATACTCACAGCAGGTAATAATTTGGTTTTGGATTATACTTTAACCTAGTAGATGAGTGTTACATTTGCATAACCTTAGGAGGACTCACTTTTGTTAAATTCATATATATATTTATTACAGGAGGATGAACTTCTCCGCACGGCATGCGGAACACCGAATTACGTTGCTCCTGAGGTAGTACTATTTCTTAGTGGATCAAATGAAAGACTCATTTTGTTTTCTCAAACTAAAGTAAATGTTATTTGGTGTGTCGTTTTGTATCAGGTGCTTAATGATAGAGGTTATGTTGGTTCTTCATCTGATATTTGGTCATGTGGAGTCATTCTCTTTGTACTAATGGCCGGGTACTTGCCGTTTGATGAGCCAAATCTAAGTGCACTGTATAGAAGAGTGAGTGATTTCATAATATATATAGTAATCCAAAAGAATAAAAAGTGAAACAGAAGTTGCTCATGATTTTTGGGGTGAAAATCATGTCATATATTTCAGATTGGTAGAGCTGAGTTCAAATTTCCATCTTGGTTTTCGCCCGGGGCAAAGAAACTGCTCAAGTCTATACTTAACCCGAACCCTCTAACGGTGAGTTTTTGACCGAAAGCTTTCTTACTTGGCATAGAAGGCTTAATGCAGTTTTCCCTACTTGGCATTGTTCAGCTTAATGAAGTTTTTATAGCATAAGCGATTGTTATATTTGTGCTTATGTATTGGTTTGTTTTGTGTAGAGGATAAAGATTCCTGAAATCTTGGAAGATGAATGGTTCAGAAAAGGATACAAGCCGGCATGTTTTACCGAGGAAGAGGATGTCAATGTAGATGATGTTGCTGCTGCTTTCAATGATTCCAAGGTACTGTCTAATGCATTTTTTTTCCCAATAGGTCTATTAAATATCTTGCATAAATTATAGGAACACAATGCACTTAGATACATCAAAGGCTTTTTGGTGTCTCCGTGATTGTATTGCATTCGCGATGTGGCCTCATTAACCGTCTTTAACCATAATATTTCCCAATATTAAGTATCGCGATGTGATTGCAGAAGCAATTTAAAACCTAAAATACAACTAATAAATAACTTTTCTTTGACATGTAGGAAAACCTTGTGACCGAGACCAAAGAGAAACCGGTGTCAATGAATGCTTTTGAGCTTATTTCTAGATCGGACAGCTTCAATCTCGACAATTTATTTGAAAAGGAAAAGGTGTGTGAAAAAAATTAGTATGTTCTATTCAACATTTTAATGTAGCAGTAAGTAATTAGCTAACAAAATATTGATGATTAATGATTATGATTATTCTTTCTAGCTAATTATGCTTTTTTCTCCATTTTATTTGTACTTATTTACAACATAGGGGGTTGTAAAGCGCGAAACACATTTCGCTTCACAGCGTCCTGCAAATGAAATTATGTCTAAGATTGAGGAGGCTGCCAAACCTCTCGGATTTAATGTTCACAAGCGAAATTATAAGGTAACAGATTAACAATATAATGTATCTCTTCTTAACAAATACAAGCACTGGTCTTACTGTATTTTATACGATGTTTCATTCATGTGATTAATCACTGCAACGAAGGATTGAAGTTTTAAATTGTTAATGTTATACATATAGTACTTGATTTATCTACATTTTAATTATGCAGATGAAGCTGCAGGGTGATAAAAGTGGAAGGAAGGGTCACCTTTCAGTGGCTACTGAGGTACTGATGCATTCCTGTATGATTGTATGCATTTGCTGTATGTGTAGTTAGGCAAAATATTGTTAAATGTTTATGGCAAAGAATGGTAATTCCAATTTTCTTATGTTGTCACTTTCATCTAATTGATATCATAGATTCTTAATTCACTATTTTTGGTCATCAATCAAGATTACCTACTGTCAGCATACCATGAATTCACACAATCAGCACATCGATGACAGTTGGATCCAAATCGGATGATCTCATTTTCAAGTTTGATATTTTAGATTTAAAAATAATAATCCAAATCAGCATATTTTGTTAATTGTCTGATCTGAATCAAAGTGTCAGCAATGCAATGTCTGTGTGAATGCGGTGATATCCCAACCGCAATGAGTCCATATCGCTTGACTTTATTCTTGTGAACTTGTTTTGATTTTTGAGGCATGGATTTCGGTTCGCCACGCTATACTCTATGTTTTACCAAAGGTTTTATAAAATAGTCTGAAATTGTGACCATTATATCAAATACATTTTCATTGGTTTCTTCCTTTTGTTTGCTTATGGTTACAGGTTTTCGAAGTGGCTCCCTCCTTGCATATGGTGGAGCTGCGAAAAACAGGCGGCGACACACTAGAGTTTCACAAGGCATGTGAACATTATTTGGATTCTCAATTTAGTTTTTGGGCAAAAAAAATTAACAAATCTATTTATATTTGAAATTGCTCTTTATATGTGTTTGGCAAGTGATCTTTTTCTTTTTACTTATTTTCTTTGCTTAAACAAGTGTTAATATTTTGGTTAGTTAACAAGTGATTACCACATTTTTTAACATCTTATTCATTGATTTATATGCAGTTCTACAAAACCTTTTCATCAGGGTTGCAGGACATAGTGTGGAACACTGACAAAAAATGATGAAGTATTAAGGTATCCTTGGGAGAGTCTGGCTCAGAACTTGAGGCATATATTTCATTTGGCAATGAATCTGTATAAATAGGACTATTTCATTAAGCTTAGAACTAGTTTGATGTGCAGCATAAGAAAAACTTGCATCTTATTATAATCCATTGCAAATTGAGGCATTTATTTAAAGTTGAAGTTAACATTTTTTAAGCATATAAAATTATGTCACATGTGCAATATCATCATTTAAATTTGATTTTATTTTTTTATATTATTGTTTTGTACATTTAAAACACATTATCTACTACTTACCAATAAAGTTTGGTTTAGTTGTTAAGGAGTTAACTCACTCGTAAAAACATGGGTTCAATTTCCGCCGCCGAAGTGAGAACTTCTTTGATGTGTGATCGGTAAGTGCTTTTGTGAGCGTTCATTGAACATTGAGGTCTACCCTGACCCTAATGATTACTTGAAGTTCAACTCACCTAAACTTTTTTAAAAAGAAAACACAACATCAAGCTTCTTATTCAATGTACATATAATTTTTATTTTTTGGTTTGTGAAGAAAGCATAATATATAACCAAGCAATTGTATTCAAAGGGTTAATGAACTTCATCAAAGATGAATTATCTAGAAGAGCCTAAGTTCGATGTTCCTAACTTCGAATTACCAGGATCCATTTTCCATAAAAACCGAAGAGTTAACAAAAAAAAAAACAAGGATAAGATATAAAAATTTGTTAAAAACTTATCATCAACATGTCGTATCATACTTTTACATTGAGTTTTTTGGGAAAAAAATATTTAAAAGGTTAAAAGGATGACTTTTAACTTTTCATTAATAGTGGAGTTAGATCCTCTTGGGATTTTAACTCCTAATTGTGGACTATTATAAGGACTAGGGATGGGTATCGATTCGGTTTGGATTCAAGTCCAAACCCCCAAACCGACCAGTGAGAATTCTGCTCTTTACCCAAACGGTTCTGTTCATTCTCAAAGTAATTGTTTAAATTGCCCCTGCGTGAGTTAAGTCACGCTGCGTGCTGTGATAAGCCTAGGCAGAACCTCCTTTCCTCATTTTCTCATTTTCAATCTCAAATCTTTCCCAAATCTCTCTCAAATTACCCAACTCTGAAATTCCTTCAACTTCAAATCAAACAACACTCCAACAACAAGAACAAGTAAGTTTTCACTTAAATTATGTTGGTATGATAGATTTTTTCACTTAAACTAGAATTTTTTAGGTTTAGTGTTTAATTTTGATTTTTTTTTTGCAAGAAATGATAGAATGTTACATGTAAATGACTTATAGTGCTTAATTGTTATGATGTTTAGATGTTTGCATGATTATGTTAGATTTTTTACACTTAGATTAGATTTTTTTAGTTTTAGGGTTTAGTTTAAATTTGATTTTTTTGCTAAGAAATCATACAATGTTACATGTAAATCACTTATATTGCTTAATTGTTTAGATGTTTGCATGTTTATGTTGTAGTCATCATTTTTAGGGTTTATGTATAATTTGCACTCCAAGTGTTTGATGAAATGTTTGAATGAGTTTTTCATTGATTGTTTCTAATTTCTTATTGTGTAGATTTGAAGCAATGGCCGGGTGGATCGACGTTCATGCATAATTCAACGGCGGAGAACCTCAGAGGTTGAAGGTTCGGTGCCTTGGTGTAACGTTAAGAGGTCTCAAGGATCAACTTAATGAATTCAACCAAGGAGTTCACCCCAAAGACACAAGGAGGGTGAAATACGTTCGGTATAAACGTCCAACGCTCGACGAGGGAAGAGTATCATTCACTTGGGTGGAATTAACGAACAACGAAAACGTGAAGAGCATGTTTTGGGAGCACAACATGTTCCAGTGGATCGATAAGCGGGTAACGTTGCTGAGATCAACTGAAGATATAATCAACAGTCTGATTCCGCCAGAAGATCGTGATTAGGTAGGGAATGCACCTTCCAACTACAACAATTATCTTCCTATGAATGGAGTAATTCAAACTTGTTAAACGGCAGGACTCCAGCATTCGACTGGCATTTCTACTGTTCCATTCAAAAGATTAAATTCTTGTTAGGCTTGTTTAAATGAAGGTATTGAAGTGTCAAGGAATGAACCTTGTTCTTTTGACACTTGAATACCGTCATTTAAACCAAGAATAACAAGAATTTAATCTTTTGAATGGAACAGTAGAAATGCTGGTCGAATGCTGGAATGTTGCTGCTTAGCAAGTTTGAATTTACCCCATTCATAGGCAAGATAATTGTTGTAGTTGGAAGGTACATTCCCGAATGTAATGTAATGTAACTTTTATTCGAATTTATTCAATACACAATTTTTATTCAAATTTACGCTGAATTCCCGAAAGTAATATAATGTAACTTTTATTCGAATTTATTGAATACGTAATTTTTATTCGAATTTACGCTGAATTTATTCTAATTTATTTATTTACTTTATTGGAATTTATTAATTAAATACACAATCATAAGACAAGGGCAAAAATTAACAAAAGTGTGGAACAACCGGCCACAGTAGCGTGACTTAATTCACGCCAAGGTTAACACTAGCGTGACTTAACTCACGCTAAGTTGGCCGGTGGAATTTGTTCAAGAACACGTTTTTTTGAAGTTGGTCAGTTATTCAACCTTCAATTTAACTCATTTTTACATGTTTTTTTGAATGTTTTGACTGCATTTAGTACCAATAAAACATATGCTACCCATTTCACCCTATAAATAGCCCATCCAAAACTCACTATTTTCTCACACCATACACTACCTTCTCCTCCTCACTCTTTCACCTTTATAGTTTTAGTTTTTTTTAGGTTTTTTTGGGGCCAACTTAGTGGTAAAAAAGGGTCAAGGAAGGCGGTAAAATAGGCCAACCGGCTTGGGGCACAAGGAGGTCAACCCTCGGGGTAAATGTAAATTTGCTTCTTTTCCCAAAATCTTTTTACCGTGGATAAAAAGACTCTTTCTTGGGGTATAAAAAGAACCACATTTATACTTACCCCGAAGGGATAGTGTCTTTTTGCCCCAAGAAGGCTGGTCTCTTTTGCCACCGACCTTGATCCTTTGTTACCCCTAAGCTGGTATATTTTTACCTCAAAGAAGCATATTTACTTTATTCCAATAAAATGTATCAAATTATGTATTATGTAATTGTATCAAAGTATTAATAAAATGAGGTTTTTTTATGTAATTGTTGAGAATTTATATTAGCATTTATATTATTAGCATTGATATTATTTATATTACCGTTTGAATAAATAATTATTTATATTACCATTTGAATAATTATTTAATTTCGAAAAAAATTGCATATTATGTAGCGTCAGTTAACTCACGCTCCAATATTTGTAAATTAACACTAACGTGAGTTAACTCACGTAGTGTATTTTAACTCACGTAGTGTATTTTAACTCACGTAAATTATACACTAGCGTGACTTAAGTTACTTAAGGGCATTTTGGACATTTACTTTGGGAATGAGCATAAACGTTTGGGTAAAGAGCAGAATTCGACCAGTGATAAGTCTAGGCCCTAATTAGTGTAGTATTTTTTAATTTAGTTTCATTGGGATTGGGTCATTCAGGTTATTTTAGGCGATTTATTTCATTTTGACTATTACTTTTCCCACCTTACGAGGTTCTCGTGCATCATTTCTACAGTTTTACATTCAGATCTACCTTGGCCCTAATGATCACTTGAAGTTCAACTCACCTAAACTTTTTTAAAAAGAAAATACAATATCTAGCTTATTATTCAATGTACATATAATTTTTATTTTTTGGTTTGAGAAGAAAGCATAATATATAACCAAGCAATTGTATCCAAATGATTCATGAGCTTCACCAAAGATTAATTTTCTAGGAAAGCCTAAGTTCGATGTTCCTAACTCCAAATTATCAAGATCCATTTCCAATAAAAACTGAAGAGTTAAAAAAAAACAAGGATAAGATATAAAATTTTTTAAAAAACTTATCATCAACATGTCGTATCATACTTTTACATTGAGTTTTTTGGGAAAAAATTATTTAGAAGGTTATAAACAACGACTTTTAACTTTTACATTAACAATGGAGTTAGATCCTCTAAGGATTTTGACTCCTAATTGTGGACTATTGTAAGGACTAGGGGTGGGCATCGATTCTGTTTGGGTTCAAGTCCAAACCCCCAAACCGATCGGTGATAAGTCTAGGCCATAATTAGTGTAATTTTTTAATTCGGTTTTATTGGGTTCAGGTCATTCAGGTTATTTTGGGAGGGTTATTTCATTTTGACTATTACTTTTTCCACCCTACGAGTTTCTCGAGCGCCTTTTTTTTTCTTTTCCAAAACCGCCCTTCGGATTTTATAATCTGAAACAAGTTAGGATTCTAAAATCCGAACAACGATAGGATTTTAAAATCCGAAACCTGTCTATATATAAAATGAAGACAATAACTTTCTCATTTCTACAGTTTTACATTAACCCATTTCACATTCTCTCTCCCTATCGCAAAATCTAAAATCCACACATTGGTCGAATCTTGGATGTTTTTTTGCTCAAAATCATAAAATTCAATCTTTATCAAACATAAAACTAAAGGTTAGGTCTCATTCCCTCTGCATGCAATTGTTTGGGTTTAGATATTTTTTTCCCTTCTGTAGCACTAAAGTTGTTCGGATTAAAAAAATCCGAACTAGATTGTTTTTGTTCGGATTTTATAATCCGAACTATACTAGGGGGCATTTTTTTTAGGCTGTTTCGTGGATTTCTGCTGATTGAGTGTTTACTTGATTATACATGTTATAGGTATGGAACGCACCAGCGGTCAAAGAGAAGCGATGCATACTTATGTTAGGCGAGAACGTATGGAGAGGTTGGAAGCGTAGGGGGAGCGCCTAGGCGTGGCAGGGGAAGGGGCAACGACAAGGGCAAGGGAAGATCACACCGCGCTAATATCGATGGAACATCTAAAAGGAACAATCTTTTGCCACAGTATGAGCCCCCAGAGGGAGATGGAGGAGCAGGTGGAGGTGCAAGTGAAGGGTGATGCTCAGCAGCAGGTGGATGTGAAGCCAGATAAGCTAGATGACTGTCCTAGTAGCCCACATGACTTGTCTGTGCTGACCATGCATCATGTTCACGTGGCCAAGATGGCAGTTGATGGAGTGGTAAGACGCTACACCTTTTATTTAATGAAAATTGAATTACTATGTTGTTTTAATTATTGTACACTGCTGTTTCTATATAAGTATTTATTTTATACGATAAAAAATGCATGTTTATATCAATTTTTTTATCATATGTATGTATCAACCAAAAAACAAAGGTTCTATCTCTGTGATGAGACAGTTCGAATTATGTAATCCGATTTTTTTATGACATTTCAGATTATATAATTTGAAATGTATATTTTTTTACTCTAAAGTTTGTCATTTTTAGGGTGTTTGATACTTTTTGGATTTTATAATCCGAATTGATTTAAGAGGTTTAAGATTATATAATCCGAAACATAGTTTTTACTAAGATTAGACAAACATCTCTAAGCAGCTTTGTCTTCCAACAATTTCTGAACTGTTCAGATTATATAGTCCTAACTATGTTCAGATTATGTATTATGAACAAAGGATATTTTTGAAAAAATAAATAGGGCGCGTAAGAATGCAATAAGGTGAGAAAAATAATAGCATTTTAGTTTATTACGCTTTGGGCCAATTTCTTTGCTAGTTCAAATTTTATGGCTCAATTAAAATTATTAAGAATTTTTTCCATATTTATATTCAAAAAATCTCTGTGTGTTCTTTCTCTCTTCTTTATACTCTTTAATTACAGTATACACAACACACACTTGCACATTTACTTTATTAAACAGTTTTTGTGTATGAACTTCAGAACGTTCTAAAGTCAGAAT
>Ga0228710_1001348_pt1 | contig 36564 bp, 17 predicted proteins | sample MedpolnodulmetaG_FD_177995 | JGI IMG/M metagenome (GOLD analysis project Ga0228710, IMG submission 177995) | Root nodule microbial communities from Medicago polymorpha collected in Santa Monica, California, United States - pink nodules | ecosystem: Host-associated > Plants > Roots > Nodule...
ATTTAATATAAAAAAAAAAAAAAAAAAAATTAATTATTTACAAATTTGAAATGAAAAAAAGGTTCATGAAAATAAAAAAAAATTGTAACAAAAAAAATCAGGAATTTTGATTTTACGAAAAAAAAATTTAAAAAAAATTCAGGAATTTATTTTACTACGAAAAATATTTTTGGAATTTTTTATTTTTTGTATAAAAATGAAAATCAAACTTTTAAATTTCGAAAGAAAAATCTGAAATTTTTTGAATTATTTTCAAAAATTTTGAAATACATTATGTTCCAGAATTTTTCATTTTCGTAAAAAATAATTATTATTTTTCTAATATTTTAATTTCGACAAAGATTTTACAAAAATTCTGGAATAAAATTTTTGAAAAAAAATCTGTTTTTTTTATTGCAAAGAAATCTGAATTTGTTTCTGATTTTTCGCATTTTTAAAATTTCAAAATAAAAAATCTGATTTTTCAATTTTGAAAAAAATAATCTGAATTTTTTTCTATTTTTAAAATTAATTTTCAGTTTTTTTTATTTTTAAATTAATATAAATGAAAATAAAAAAATAAAAAAAATTAATTATACAGTCAGCGCACCACATCATTCAAAAATGCTGAGTAAATGCTGACTCAGCATGCCACGTCATCATGTTTACACAGTCCGATGACCTCGTGGTCTAAAACGAAAGAATCTTCAAATTACAGGGCCTATTTCGAAAGAATCTTCAAATTACAAGGTTGGAATCTAAACTTTCTTTTTTACAGGGGTAGACCGGAACTCGCCTAAATTACAAGGGGGTAAAGACATATTAACCCTTATTACTAATAAAACTTTGGTACTCTTTTGGCATATGTATTTCCAAATGAAAAATTCTATGGTGAAGTCATAAGAATGACTTTTCTGATGAAGTTAACACTATAGCATCAAAATTGTAATGAGTAACATCCCACTGTTTGTACAGTGACATCAAAAGTTCAGTTCCCGTAGTATCATCAATTAATCAGATTAACAAGTTTACACTTAATCTAATTTTATCCTACCTTATTTTAAGTGTAAAACCCCACAAAGTGTAACACTTAAGACTATCATATAATATCATCAACTCTCTTTTGCATGTTAAAGATGTCAACGATAAAATAGTATCTGTAAGTCCAAGATGTTGCAAGCATTACTAGATGAATACTAAGTATCATTAATCAGTAATCAACAATTTAAAAATGAATCAAACATTAAAATCAAAATTAACTTTTCCAAAATCGCTAACTACACCGTAGAAGTTTCCTTTCCAAATTTAGTTACTTTTGCTGCCGGAAACATGAAGGAAAAAAATAGTCAAACATGTTAGGAGGTAAACAAAAGAGAGTTCTATCTGTTAAAAAAATACTATTAAAAAAGACTTCACATAAGCATAAACAAATAGAGTTAATTTTTATCGAACTCATATTTTCCTTAAAAAAAACAAACAAACTTATATTTACGGAGGATTTAGGTAAGCTTGGCTTTCATGCAAAACCAACAAAAAAAAAAGTTGTATTTTTTGTTTGAGAGAAAGAAAAAAAATTGTATTGAACTTTTAGATTACTGACGATACATTTTCCAAGACATAAGGAACAATTAACATTTTCTTTTTTAAATGATTTATGTTAAGTTTAAGGACTTGAAGTTCGAAATATGATAATTTGATCCCCGCTTTTTAGAGGACTTGAAGTTCCAATGTTTTCACTCCCCATTTGCTACAAAATATCATTTGTGGTGAAATTATATCTTGATGTCGTGCTTTACTGATGACCTGCATAAAAGGTAGTATAGGATCAAAATCCATCCCACAAATTAAGATTATTAATCTAATTTAATATAGACAACTTATTTTGACAAAGCAAACCCCTACAGCATAATAACAAAACCCGTCCCAACATAAACCTGGCTACACATAAATAAATAAGTAGTATACATGAAGAAAAACATAAGATTGCTTCTTCCCCACCCATCTAAATTGTTGTCTTGTCACGAGAATTGTCTACTTTTTCAACCTTTGTGACCTCAATCACACAAAAGAAAAGTTAATCTTCTTCACACAATCACAAACCCTAGAAGTCATCCAATGTTTTGTTAATTCATTTATAATTAGTAAAATAATAATTCAAAGCTATATTTTTTAAGTCTTGAAATAAATATCAAAGTATTTAAATTTACTACTCCATAAAAGGTAGTCTTGAAATGGCCCTTGAAATTTACAATAATCAAGTAAATTGGTCCCTCCAACAAACAATTTTGTTGTGTTCTCTCATAAGATTCGACTTTAAAGGCTACTGATTATAACATTGTTGTGTTTAAGTCTTGGTTCTTTGTTAACCCGAAAACTAAACTATGTGCTGAAAATTGGATGAAAAATGCATTATATAATCAAAACTGGGTAAAATGAGAATTTAGAGGGCAAGCGACAAATGGTGAAAGGTGGAAAAAAAATTCTCAAATAAATTTTGTTGGTGGGCCTAAAGTTAGAGCTTTATGGTAATTGGTTTTCTCCCATCTGTTTTTGTTCATTTTCATCAAATAACCGAGCGCGAGTTAACTCACACATGTGTATTTTCAACGTGAGTTAACTCACATAGAACGGAAATGAACAAAAACAAATATGAGAAGAACAATTCTCGAACTTTATATCCCCACCTTTGGGCCGGTCTTAGACAAACATATGTCACGGATAAATTAATAAAAAGTAATAACTATTGTTGATTTTTTTTTTAATTTGCTAAATATATTTACAGTTTATATACGTTGATGTTATTAGTTTTTGAAGTCACATAGACACAAATGTGGAATTGATAAAATCCATTCACACAATCGGATACCCGTGCGTACACAAGTAATTTACTAACGGATGATATAAAATTTACATGTATAAGTGTTCTGTTTTGATGCAATTTGCCTTTGAAATCCAGATCCAATTAGTTTCTTCGCGATGAAACGTGATCTCTGCCAATTTGTATCTAATACTTCCTCTTAAAATAATAGTCGTTTGAAGTTTTTGAACGATATTTAAGAAAATGATTAATTGTGTTAATTTCAATGATAAAATTAACATGATTTACTAAAATACTATTATAAAATGTAGTTAGTAGTGTAGTTAAACTGGATGATAATTAAGGGTATAATAGTTAGAAAAATAATAATAGATGCTGCATTAATTTTTTAAAGTGACAATTATTTTGAATCATAGAAAAAAATACTAAAAAAAACAATTATTTTAAGACAGAGGGAGTAAAATAATACAAGAAACCGGAAAATGAAAATTGGATTAACATGTCCTTAGACCTTAGATGATTTGTGAGGTTAACATTTGATGAATACTAGTATGTTCTTTAGATAAAGACTTATCATCGAAATTAAGGAAAAAGAACTCCAATTATTATATGGAGAATGTTAGGCGATGCCCCCGAGATATTGGTTAAGCAGCTAAAAGAGGTAAAATTTTATTAAAAAATGATGTAATAATTAGTTAGTCAAAAATAACGGTTTATATTTCCAAACACACAAAAATATCATCGAAATTAAGGAAAAAATGTTAGGCAAAGGTCAAAATCCACGGAGGAGGATACAACAATACTGTTGGAGCAACCACAAAAACAGTAAGTATCGATGTGCCAAATAAATAATTTCGGCTGGTACATACAGATTCCAAATATTCTTTCTTAGTGCAGCCAATGAGCCAAATCATATTTTCCTTCTCTTTATAGTTTAGGATACAGTTAATATTTTCAAACTGAACAAAAGGAGATTAACAAATCCTAATATTAAGATTTCAATTATAAACTCATGCAAGTAAAACAACTTATAAAAGGGGGGCACATAATTTTACTTCCCTATTTGTAATGCAAAGAGATTTCATATCCACAAAATTTAGTAACTTGATTTAAAAAAAACATATATCCACGTTTCTTGCATCTAATAAGAGGAGAAGGAAGCTCCATAATGTGGAAATTGTTATATACGTAACTTGCATGATGCGCCACAAAATCAAACGCCGTATCTTCGATTTCTTTCTCGAATTGGTACTCACATTAGCTTCCACGCTGCAGCAACACAAATTTGAAAATTAAGCCACACATGATAAGAGGGACCGCAGCTAGGACAACATTTTTTTAAGGGCACCAAAAAGCCAAACAAGCTGCTTTTTAAGAAGGTAACACAAATAAACCTAATGCTACAAAAAGCCAAACATCTCAAGTGAATCTATATACATAATGTATTAAGGTTTTGGATAGACATGCAATGCATCCGTATCTTAATGGTCCTAAACGTTTAGTTCATTACTGCTCCTCACACTCCCAAGAAATTCACATACACCTTGTCTTTTATGATCAAACCAACAAATTTTGCCTATTGCACCTCTAATTCAGCTCAAAGAAACAAGACCCAATCAGCCAAAATCTAACATATTTGGGGTTATGTCCAAAGCATATCACTTTGCATCCTATTTCTTAGGAAAATTTGAAACCTTTCCCTATGTTCTCACACGCCCAACCCAACACAGAAAAAAAATCAAAATTGAACATAAATCTTTGTTAAATCATTGAATAACAAACAAGTACGAGACAAAAAAGGAAAGATTTTCCAAATACGAAACAAAATATTCATATTCGACAAAAGTTCATAACCGTTTTAATTTTGTTATCTTACCTGGAATATCTTTACGCGGCGGCTCCGGCGCGGCGGTGATATAACAGAGAACAGAACGACCTATATCAGAGAGAGTGGTAACAATTCCAGCAACATAGAGAACCATAATCAATCCAATAACCCACGGCATCAAAACAAATCCAATAAAGAACGTGACCGATCCACAGAGCATCAGAGCCATCGAAATTCCCAGAAGAAGGGAGGCAAAACCCGCGGGTGAGATTTGAGGTGGAGGTAAACGCCGTAACGGTTGCTCCGGTGGATGATTGGAGAAATTCAACGGCGTTGGTGGTGAACGGAGGAGGTTGAGAAGGATTGAAGATAGGTCGTAGAAAGCTCGTGATTGTTCATCTTCACGTGTTCTTCTCATCATCTTGGTTGAAACAGAGTACTATGTTTATGTTTATGTCTTCCTTATCTTGAAAAAAAAGATTAAGGGTTTATTGAGAGAAACGAGGCGAATGGATAAAGTTGAAAAGTTTGTCTGTGGAATTGACTGAGTTTGGTGGAAAGAAGAATGGTTCCAATGAGATAAAATAAAGTGTTGGGGGGTTTGAATTGAATGATAAGCAGCGAGGAGGTGGTAACAGGATTTATTGAATTGAATGATTCAATCTGTAATAACGACATTTTTCTTGTTTTGTTTGATTTGGATTATGATGATTAAAGGTTGAAAAAGTGTATTGGGTTGGAATGCCAGCAAGGCAAAGAGGTTGCTTTATCTTGAAGGATGATGAGATTCATTGGTACACATGGTTTCTAGTTGGATGTATTCGTTTTTTTTCTTTTTAAAATGAAAAGTTGGTATATTTATAAAGACAAAAAAATATATTTAACTCAATTTTAAAATAGATAAATTTGCTTATCTTGTATTTTTTTTGGGTATGTTTTTGGTCACTATAAAATTGAGACATTTCAAGTTTAGTCCTTACTTAATTTTAATAGTTCTTTTAATCCTTAAAAAAAAAAAATTGCACTCAGCATTAGTCCCTTTTCAATTTAAATTTGTTTAATTTATGCTTAAACTCTTGAGTTTTTGAACAATTTTTTACAAACGTGTTAAGAACAATACTAAAAGTTCCTCTGCAAAAAATTGTCGCAAAATTTGATTTCTACGTCCAGATTTTGTTAATTTTATCTTTAACCTTTGCTGTTTTAAAAATTCATATTTATTTTAAAAATTTTAAATTTTAGTAAATAAATCTTTCATAATGTTCTAAACTTGTCTCAAAAAAATCGTCAAAAATTTAAGAGTTTAAGGATAATTAAACATACTTTGTTGTAACATGGACTAAAATTAGAAATAATTTTTTTTTGTAGGGACTAAAAAACCTATTAAAATTAAGTAAGGATTAAACTTAAAAGTTTCCAATTTTATAGAGACCAAAAACATATTTAACCTTTTTTTTTGTATCCGGGGTTCAAACCCTAAACTTTACATATATTATATATTATGTATTATCTTTATTGACTAAGCTAAATTTACGGGGACTCAATTTTTTTTGTTTATCTTGTAATTTGATCTCTACACTTTAAAATTGGTTTTTAACCAAAAAAAAAAAAAAAGGTTAATCCGGCTTTAAATTACATAAATTAACTCAACTTGGCCTTTAACTTATAAAAATATACTTCCTACAATAATAAGAAAAATAAAAATAAAACATTAAAATCAATGCAACTATTTATTAGCGTAATTTTTTTGAATATTTTTTCAAATATATCATCATAAAAAATTGTGAAGCATTAAATACACCCAATAATATAAAAAAGACACATTAAATAAGGGACATAAAAGTCTTTTAAACAATAATTATATCTTAAAAGTGATATTTTCTTATAAATAGGACCAATATTTTTTTTTTAAATTTTCTTATATAAAAGACCAGAGAGAGTATTATCTTATTTACTAAAAGAGACTTGGGTTGAACAACTAAGTTATGTTAACCGGCATAATTTAGGATTAAATTGATGGTTATAAAGTAAGAGACCAAATTAAACTTTAAAAATAAGATAATCAGTCAAATTGATCGATTTTAATGTTAAATGACTTAGCTTAATATTAGGATAAGTTAAGGGACCAAAACAATATTTATTTATTTTTAATAAAAAATGTGGTTGGTTGCAATCACAAACAATGGAAGTGAAGCATACTTGCACAATTATCAATGTTGATGACAATTGTATAGGTAATCCTATCATATTTGGGTTTAGTTGCTTACTACGACATCCTTTCGAGCCTTAGATTTTATGCTTTTCCGCCTACATTGCAAACACCTCTAACACCCTTCATACGGAACTTCATGCTAGTAATCGAGGTCTTTTATTGGTTAAGGAGCTTAACTTCCTTGAGGTCATTTGTTACACAAATTCTCTCTTCATTGTGTTCATATTCTAAAGGAGCAAACTCTCAAATTCTACAAATATATATGGTACTTTAATTCAAGACATCAATAAACTCTTCAATCTTAATTGGTTGGCTTTTATCGCTCACACTCCATGAAATAAATGTCTTGACATTTCAGCTAAGTTTGATGCTGTTGGTAACATGGATCTCCTAGTTCACACATCTCTGTATACTTATCAACATTTCACTTTGCATATTTTTCACTTAGCTTTGTAAAAACAATGGAAGTGAATATTTGTATGATTTTTTTCCCTTTTCAAATTAAGATTTTAATTCAAAACTTACATTTTTTTTTGAAAGAAATTTAAAACATAAAGTAGGAAGTAATATTTATAATACTCATGCTATAATGTGTATGACTGAAATATCATATATGCAACATTATATAAACATATTTTGTCTTTTCCATTAATTCTCTTTTTTTTTTGAGTAACTTATTCCTTTATTAAAATGTTGAAATTGTTTATTTTGTTTTATATAATAAATAAATTATTTATTTATTTTTTCTTACTGTTTACAGTCAAAATATGATAAAAGCCACAAATAAATATTATGTGTATCTTATTAAGATGTTTTAAATTAACTTACAAATATTATTGCATATCATCATACTGAAGGATGATCATACCCAAAAGAGATACTGAAAATGATAAACAAAATAAAATGTTACATAAATTAAAAGTTGTATGTGAAAGTTAACATGAACATTTTTTAATAAACTGAAAATCAAACATTATAAAAACTAAAGATTAAAATGAATTACACTCTAGCAGTTTTTTTTTGTTCAAACATTTTAGAATCATTCGTCAAAATATATTTTATCATTCTATTTATATATACTAGTAGTACGTAAGATTTTCATGACGTTTGTGACCTTATGGTCCTTATCTAGTTGAAATATTAGTGGCGTTTTCCTCAAAATAAAAATGTTTGTGATGCCTGTTGGCGTCCAAGTGGTTATGGTGAAGGTTCCTTTGGATCTTTGCCTTCCTCGATGGCCAATACAACATGTGATGTGTTACTTTCTCTTTTAGTGCAATATTGAAATCATATTAATGTTCACATCCAAAACTAATCTCCTTTTTTGTCAAAAAATAAATAAATTAATTAAAAGACAAAATTGACTTATTCGTTATAGCACATAAATGATTAATGAAAGTTTTTTTCTAGATTACCTTTGAATAATGGTGGATAATTTACCCACCAACCAATGAAAATGAGCAATTTATTGGTGGGGTCAAGATAGTTCATGGATACCATCTAAAAAGGTGAATGTTCATTGGTTGAGGTAAATTACCCACCATTCTTCCATGGGTACCCTAGTTGTCACCTTAATGAAATGGTTAATAGTGTAACTCAGACTGACTTAACTCACGTTAGATATAACACCTGACTTAAGTCACCTATGAGGTATTTTCGTCTGTTTATGAGAGGAAGCAATTTTGAATGAGAGAAGAGTAATTCTCCATGAGTTACTCCTTCTCTAAAGACACAAACCTCAATACCAATCATGCACGCAGAACTTTGAGTAATGGGATGTTAAAGTAGGCAAACCTTTTGTTGTCATAGAACTCAGATTGAAAGAAGAAAAAATTCAAATGCCCAAATATTGACTTAGACTTTTTTGCGAGTTTGGCGGAGAAGGGAAGGAGGGTTTGGAAAAAAAAGGAAGGAGTAAGCGAAAGAAATAGAAGATATTGAGATGAGGTGCTTTGTGGGCTTATTTTTCTTCAAAATACTTTTTTTAAGGAATTTTTCTTCAAAATATAAAACTCTCATCGTTTAGTGGAACTAAAAAATTGTATTGGATGAGGGTCTTGAAAGGTTTATATGAATTCTTCAAATTTAATATATATTGTTATAATATTATCAAAATTAAAAATACATTAATTATAAGCATTAGTTTATCACTCTAAAAAAACACTCTTTTAAAAATATGAAAGATTTCTCAATTTTACATTATATTTCTATGCCCAAAGCCTTTGCTTCCCCTATCCTTCAAACTCACAAAGAAAGCTTTCCAAAACAATATAAAAGTATCTGTAATTGAAAACTCTTAGAATGAGTTTTTAAGCGGATGGCACACCTAAATATCACTCTCATCCCTCCCTTACTCCTTAAAATTATTAGGTTTGCAACAAGTTAACCCTAAAAATTTGGCTCCAAATTAGCAGCAATTAATGCTAACTAGACTTTTGACCCGTGCGTTATAAAATTGATTTCTAATTATTATTAACATGTATGACATTTAAAAACACATAATTTCATCAAAACTTTCACTGTAAGATCATGGGGGTCCTTTCATTTGCATTAGCGGTATCTTCTTGGCCTTGTCAACGACAAAATAGCATCTTCTTGGCCACCAATGCGGTCCTTTCTTGCTGTACTTCTACATCTCTCGACAGCTTTATGCTTCTCAACTGTATCAATCATAGTGAATTGGGTTATGTACTTCTGTTTAAGTGTTTAATTGCTTGGAATAGATAACAGAAGTTCGACGAAATTGAAGTAATTGTTACTTAAAAAAGTCATCATGGCTCAAGTTTTGATTGGTTTATATGACTTTATTTCAACAAAAGTAGCCTAAGTATCGATCGAGTTTTTGTTGCATAGTGTAATACGAAAATTGCACGTATGGTGCGTAGTGCGCACACTATATAAGATTGGATTTTCAAACCAAGCAGTATAATCACAGTCTTATTATGCTGTTACTTTCAGCCTTGCAGTCTTATTAACGTGCACATAATCTTGGCAGTAGAACACGTAAAGAGAACAGAATGATAATAACTTTTCAAACATGAGTCTTCATATAAATAAGCAGAATCTTTGCAATAATATTCTGCAGACTATTTATTTCATCAGGTGCTTGCGATTCTATTCTAAAAAAGCATTCAATTTTAAATTAACAGATTCTGCACTCTATACTATATCATAAGTAACCATCTTGCCTTGAAGACAATGTTTAAGCGTCTCCTTCGCATATTCACAATGCCAATAAAAATATAATTGAGCATTTTTTGTTAATTTCATATCTCAAACAACACGGAACGATAATTAGATCAAAACACCCAATGACTTTTCAATTGATATAGAACTTTCCATGCTCGATAGACATGTTCAGCACATAATCATAAGGTGCGACACAACAAAACAAAAACATAAAACATAATCTAAGACATGTTCATAACTTTCCATGCTCAATAGACATGTTCAGAACTGTCCATGGTCAATACACCCAACACCATACAGATAAATAACATAAGTCTGAGAACATAACACAACTTAAAAGTGCGACACAGCAAAACAAAAACAAAAAACAAATTAAAACGAAAGTGCAACGGACTTGGACATCAGCAACAGAACTGCTACCCCACAATCCTCTAAAAGACCTCAATCTTTGGGTTCAATCTTCACACGCACCAATTTTGCCTCCTTTGTTGTGGATGCATCAAATCCATCAACAAAGAGGTCATCCAATGATTCCACCATAGCAGCAGCTCTCTTCCCCAAAGGTTTGCTAGTCGGAGTCACAATTGAATCAACTATAGCGACATCGTCCTTATCAGTGGAATCAGCTCCATGGATTTTTTTTCCTAAAACAAAAAAATGGTGCATTCCTTTAGATGGTTGCTGCTACTAAATTCTTTAACAAATCAAAATAATGTGATCTACTTTGATATAAATATATACCGCTGAATTTTGATCAGCCAGCTCACAAACAACCATCTTCCCCTATGCCTTGCTAGTTGGAGTCAAAGCAGAATCAACCACAGTAACTTCGTCCTTGTTACTTGAATCAACTCCTTCAACATTTTCCTACAAGAGAAAAAAGGGTGCACTTTATTAGTCTGTTGATTCATATATAAGCAAATCATTTATAGATGAAAGAAATGTAAATGAATTGGAAATGAAAATATACCACAGCATTTTCATCAGCCAACTCACAAACAGTCTCGACATATATCTTAACAGAATGCATAAATAAAGAATAAGTCCACAAATAGAACAAAAAACAACAAAAATATTGGTAAAAAACATGAATCAATGGAGAAAATAAGTGGGTTGTAAACATTTTAAATTAAGCAATACTTCTGTTGCTTCTTGCATGTTGCTTACCATGATAAAATTGTTCATAACCGAATTCATTGACACCAAATTGAGTTCTAGGCAGATGGCATTTCAACTATATTTTCTATAGCTGCAAGTAAGTTCTCTTCCTCCGAAGGATTTTCCTTTATAGTATAGCAAGAAAGCTTCACAGACCTGTTGAGCACCGTGTCTCATTAATGCACTGCCTATTTTCATTGGAGTTTTCTTTGAGCGATTATACAATGTATTAGTTACATTAAATGGAGAACGGATTTAGTTAGCTAAATAATCTCAGAAGTTGTTACTAATTGGCCATACACTATATTTTAGTCTTAAAAGATAACCTTGAGCCTCTCAATTTATTACTAATTGGCTAATGCATGCACTCTCTACATAGATAGAGATAACCTTGAGTCTCTCAATTCATTAAAGCAATGTTAGTAACATGTGCAGAAATAAATATTGAGTAAAAGGTATTGATATGGTCAGGGTTAAAGCTATTGTATTGGAAGATTACATGCTCAAAATTGTAGCAATTATGACACTATTTTTAAAAGAAAGACCATGTGTGGTTATCGTAAATCATGATTATAAAGTATCAATCATTTTATTTTAGTTTTGAAGAAGAGTATCAATCATTTTATTAACATCATTCCTACAAAGTAATGACCTCTTACAATACACAATAATAAAATCTGATACTCAGTTTGTTACCTCTAAAAACTTCCTCCGCTGCCAACCCGAGCCAAACTTATTCTTCTGAGAATTCAAAGAATTCAAGTTGATTCAAATGAATCAAAGCCAAACCCAGATATTTAATTATGAAATTAAAAAAATAGCATACAATAAAAATAAAAGAAATTAATTAGAATTGATTATAAAGAAAGGGTTGATAGATTGATTACCATGAGAAAGGGATACAGGCCAACAAATTCAAGTTGCTGCCAAGGATGGAGACGATTCAAAATATGGATTTGATCTGTGATTCTATTCTATTCTCACTCAGTTCACTCTCACTCTCAACCTTGAGTTTCTTTGAGATGATTTCCTGATCCATGTTCCCTACAACATTCAAAATAAATGGATTCAAACCCACAACAATCATATGAACAACAATTACCTTGATTTTGAAAGAAACATAAAAAGCAATTTTGAACAGCAAATGGATTGAAAGGGATGAAAGATAAACTGCAAAGAAGTTTAAAAATACCTCTGGTTTTTCTTCTCAATCGAACAATCAGATTCAACAGCCACCGTATTCGCTTCCTCTAACCCAGCGATCAAGAAATCTGATCAACCACACTCAATTTCCTTCTTTCTCCTTCGATTTCAGTTCATTATGATGTCAATGCTATCTCAAGTTTTTAGCCATGCACATCGTAGAGAGAGAGATACGAAATGGATTTTAATGTTTTTTCCTTGCTTCTAAATCTGGTTATTTGCCATTGAGGAAGAGATCTGGGTTTTGATTTTCATATCTGATGGTTGTTCTATTTTAACTCATGTTGAGAGAGAAACAAAGAAAAGAAGAAGCTGCAGAGGAGACGGAAGGGAGAGAGATGCAAAAGGGAACTATTGGGAAGTGGGGAATTTACACCCAGTGGCAGCAGCATCTTACTGGGAAATTATATTATAGGCAAGAGGATAGGAATGAAATTGATGGATTTGTTAGGTTAAATTACTCTGCTTTTTCTTCTCCTCCCAGGTGAGATAGGAATGTTGGTGTGGTGGTCCACGTGCTTCTCTTATTTTCCGCACGTGACTTTTCTGTGACTTTTACTTGCGTAGATGCTGAAATATGAAGGACTCTGTGAGCAGATTCTTGACAGGGCTGCCACAACCCTCAAAATGGTGGATGACTGTGGAAACAATATATGTAATAATCAGCCAATTAGACAGAAATTGGAGTGCTAGATTATGCTGTTCAGGGATTTAGTTTTCAAGTGTCTTTGGGTTTTGTTTAATGTTGCTTCTTTTGGGATTTGTTTGGCTTCATATATGCTACATATTTAGCAATTATCAATGTAACGAAGTAACAATTTTAGTGTTTAGCCATATGCACGTTTAGTTTAAGTATCCAGTTTTGTTTGTTGTATGATGCCTCAGTAAAATCCTTTTGAGGATGCAGTGAATTATCAGTTATGTTATTATAATCCAAATAAGTACTTTGTTTAGTTATCAAATATTGTCTACATTGCTTTTTGTGATTATGTGCAAACAAGCGACTGAAATTGGCACATTTGTTTAGCAATTGAAAACCAAATTTTTTACAACCGGATTAAAAAGAAAACAATTGCACTATAAGCTTGCTAGAAGATCTTAAGTTCAAATATTAGCCTGCAACCAACGTATGTATGAATTGGTCGTATCAATTGTTGCAAAGGTGTATGAATTTATCAACCTATCACATGTAATACATATCCTAATAAAAGTCATGCTTCTGAACAAGAGGAAAATAAAGTTATAGGTTATGTCTCCAAAATAGTTAAACTTTAACAATATTTGTTAAACAACATATTTGCCAAAACAAATATGTCTAGCTCCAATGGCAAAAGAAAGTATTCCAAATTGAGTGAGTTAGAAGCATTATGTCTAATTCTCAATTTGTAAGTTTTCTCATTAATTACAATTCATTTGCCTTTATCCAAAAAAAATAAATATTCATTTTCATGAAATGACTCAACATGATTTCAATTATATAATTATGATTTGTTATTAGTGTCACATTGGTTGGTTCTGATTGTTCAAAGACATTTGCAAATCAAATTTCGAATTGAGTGTGCATATTTGTGGACTTTAGTATAAGAAGTGGAAGTGATTGTGGTTTACGTGGCAAATACAATGGAAAAAACATTGAAGAAATAATGGGAATTACATTGATAAAAACTAACTTTTGAGTTTCTATTGATTATATTATTAACAATGTTAAATAAATTAGTTTCTTCATTTTATGTTTGGAACCGGCATTTGTTGCACAACTAATTAAGACGGTTAGTCATTCAAGTTTTTGTCAGCTGTTTGCTTCCCAAAGACATTATTGAGAAGTGATATTTGTACAATTAATATTAGACAATTTACGACATAAGTACAAGATCAACATGATGCAGGGTTTGAACTTTACGAGAATAACATATGTGAACAAGATGCCGCTTAACATCTTTGATTTCGTGTCTTTTCCATCTGTTTTGGAGTCATCGGTAGAGGATAAGATAGTTGGTAATGCACTTATGTCCTTTAGCGGTCTCATTTGCGATCACTATCAACAAAAGCCAAGGGTAGGCGCTGGGACACATTGGTGTATATCTACCAACGCCTGTATTCTCACATGGACAATTATATGTGGCAGTTTCGAGAGTTACATCAAGAGAAGGGCTTAAGATACTGATAACTAACGAAGACGGTGAAGATACAAATGAGACATCTAACGTAGTTTATGAAGAAGTATTTCGAAATGTTTGATGCGAATGTATATCATTAATGTTGTTTTAAGCTTCTCAAAAAATTCTTAGTGTCGTATGTACTATTGAATACACAACATTTTCAAGTAACTTGGATTTTCAAACAATCAATTTAGTTATCATGCAACGATATATGATATTGATAAGCTTATATGACCCGTGCAGCGTACGGGTCGACAATCTAGTAATTTTTAATAGTAGTAAGCATTTAACCTATTCGGCGTGACACTTCCAAAAGTTATTAAATAGGTTACGTAATAGTAACTTCAAATCATTATATTTCAATATTGATTTATATTTTTCTCTTCTTCGTTCTAGTTAAGTATGTTTTCTAATTATCGTTCAATAGAGATAGCTATTAAACATCACTTGCTAATATATTAAGAAACCCCATTAGATATGGTCTAAAGAATGTCTCATAAAAGTGAGACATCCAACTATACAAACTTTGACTTGTTGCTGTAGCGTAAAAATGATATAATCTATCATGTAAAGTAGAGATTAGAAATCTAGGAGCAATGCTATTTCGTACGAAGACAATTTCAAAATCTAATAGCAAAAGTAAACAAATATAGAAGAATCGAACACTTCAAACTTTGAGTTATGTTATAAAATTGTTATATGAGTTTGGTATATGAGAGAGTTTGAGATATTATCTACAAGTGAGTTGAATATCACAATTTAACTCAAAATTTTAAGACATTGAATTTATGGGTTCTCTCGTTTATAAAGTAATCAACCTTCACTTTTCTAAACAATGAAGTACTTTTAACTCGCATTTGACATAACAATCTATCCCTCAAGTGTGAGTCCATCAATTCATTATGCCCACCCTCAAGTGAAATCTTTTTTTTACATGCATTTGCTTGTACTTGTACCATCGTTGCCACTGTTCAGCTGCCTCTTGAACACCTTGCCAACAAGACTTTCGACAGAAAGAGCCTGGTCAAACACTTTAACGAACAATCGACAATGATACCACTGTTAGGTTACAAGGGGAGCCCATGAGATTATCCACATTGGGTCTATAGCAACCACACAAGTGAGGTGAATATCACATCTTAACCCAAAACTTTTAGGTATTAAGTTTATGAGTCTTCTCATTTAAAACATGTTCAACCTCTACTTTTTAAAAAAAACGAGATACAATAGGTTAATTACTGTATTTTTGTTATTTTGCAGAAACTAAAAAAAAATAAAAATACAATTAGGTATTAGTAAATGTAAGGAACATTGACAAGCTGTTCCTAGCTACAAATAATTATAAGAGAAACAAACATGTGTATTAATGTCATGTCCTCATAAGTGAACAACAAACTCCAGAACTAGAGGATAAAAACAGAAAATTTCAGGCAATTTGATGCACCCAAACAATTGTAGTAGTAGTACTACTAATAATAATAATATTAATAATAATAATAATAATATGTAATGGGAGAAAGAGTGATGGAAGCAATTAAGGGGAACATTTTATGAAAACTTACAAAGAACAAAACATGCTTACTATATTATTCTGCCTACAAGGTACGTAGACACTGATAATAGCTAGTTAAGTCAATTACATTACATGATAGTATTACAAATTATTTCTCTTTTGCGTTGAGATAAAATTGAAAGTTGGAACAGTGAGATTGATCTTTATGCATGCATGCTTCACACACTCTCTCTTTATATAACTTTAATTATCATCATCATCATGGTAACCATCCACCCATGTAGTTATTCATGCTTGGGCCTGCTGTCACCACCACTGATCCTGGATCAGCCTGATATCTGCATAAGCTTAAACAAAATTTTATGTCAAAAATATACAACTAAAATCTTAAACATATGATTCATTTTTTAATGAAGAGTACTAAACACCGACCCAATTTGTAACGTTGGTTCACACTCGATAGGTTGAAATACATCATGATCACCCTGGTTTTGACCTGGATGATGACGCCCATATCCCATATCTTCAGCACTCAGATTCAGTTGGAGTGAATTTATTTGATACCCTTCCATCTGAAACATAAACATCAAAAATCTCTATCATTAACCAACCCCTCAAATTTCAATACCATATGCATGTATATATAGTTCTTAAATTATCATAATATAGAATTATTATTATGATAATTTTATTCTCACCCTTTGTCTAAGAGCTCTGTTTGCCTCACATAGCAAGTGTTCCTTCACAAGTAGCGATGCAAATTACAAAGTGAGCATGATGAATATGATAGCAAACATGATAAAAGGAAAGAAAGATTGTTCTCATACCTTACGTTGAAGGTCACCCAGCTGATCCAGCATGAATTGGGTCTATAGAATAAAACATAATTCCAAAAAATGTTACTCAGCACATAGTGAGACAAAAAAATGTATAGACAAAAAAGGCAATGTTGTGAAGTTGAGTACCCTTGTGGATCTGATTTGCTTCAAGGAGGAATCTAGCTGCCTTTCAAGTGTTTCAAGATCTTTGCTGCTTAGAGGGCCAAGATCTTCTCCCATAAGGTTCCTAATGTACAAGTCAAATACTTCATTGGCTCATTATTTTCTACAATCATGTACTTAATTAGAAGTATATATGATCAAGTATCGGTACCTCTGAGTGCGTTGTAGAGATTCATAACGTGCCTTCAGCTTCAAGTATTCCTGTTGGCTGCTTAATTCCTGCATTTTTGGTAGAAAAAACGTTGCATCTTAATTCTTAAATAATTAAAGCTAGATATTTGAAGTTACATATCATCAATGCATATTCATCGTAAATGTCCAAAATATTATTAGTGAATCTATTCATAATTATTTTTTGTAACCACGTTATAATTGCAGAGTATTTATCGATTACATACGGTAGAATATCTCTATCGATTACATTTTTTTTCCTTTACAATGCTCAAACTTTAAACTTTACTCAAAAGATATGAATCGGTTTCACTCTTATCAATAAAATATTGGCACTAAAGGAAATATCAATTGATAATACTTCCCCTTTGCCATTTGTGTATACCTTCTTCATAGAAAAGGTCAAATCTAGGATAAACTAAGACAAAATGTCAAGTTAGGAGAAATAAGGTGACTTTGTGTTTTAATCTTGATTATGCATGTGTTGTTGGTAGAAAAGAGACTATTAATTCAACTTCTTGTTATATTTTCTGATTTATCACATTCTATTTGATCCCCGTGGAACGATTTATCTTGATTAATATCGAATTATATTTTTTCCTTGTAGGCTATGTTGGCATTAAATTTGAGGACAAATTCTCTTGAAGAGAGAGAGCATAATGAGGACCAATGTGTTAATATTGCTTGGATGAACCAATTCTAATCAATAACATTCTTATTCTTGTCTTGGATCCGCATTCGATCTTATAATTTATCATAAATGTGGAGATTGTTCTTTTCGCTTTTCATCTCATTCTCACTATATGTTTCTTTTCCCTTCCTAATTACTTGTAGAATTTGTCTGAGTTTTTTCTTAGATGTTTCTTCATTTTCTATCTTTGTCCAAGACATTTACACTAGGAGGGATACAAAAAGGTTCGGAGTGATGAAGACGACATGAATTTGACTCTCTTAACCAACAAATTAACAACTATCAAGTAACATTTTCCATTCAAATTTGTCAATGGCAAAATGTTTTATAATTCAACAAGCTAAACCTAACCAAAAACAAAAACAAAAACAAATTGCTGTGATCAAATTAGGCAAAGTTAGATGATTCACCAATACCAAAGCCTCCTTTGAGTGAGCATTAGCCTCAGGTGCTCCGTAGTTGCATTTCTGATACCTCTCAAGCGTTTTGAGCATGCTGCATGTTCACATTAAAATCATATATACATAAACATTCAGAAGATTAAATTAAATGAACCACAAATGAAACTGTTGGAATTGATGCAAATTTCTAAATTTATCCAGAAGATTATTCATCAATATCCACTAGTGAGATAGCTCATTTATGTGCCACTTTTCAAATCCACAAGTAGATCCATGGAACACACCATCGTTTGGTTTTGGTACACAATGAGATCTTTAAGATCTTAGATGTTTTCCAAGAGAGAGAGAGAAGGATAAAACACTCTATACTCTACATAAGTAAACAACTTTAGAAGAATCATGATGAAAAGGATACCATCAAACATCTACTCTCAATCTCAATAAATGGTTGAGTTGAAGTAAAAAGTTAAAACACAAATAACAATATTATAAAGCTTGATATAATAATATAGAGGGGAAAAAAAGGAATCTATGGAAGATTGAAAAAAAGAAAAAATAAAAATTTAATTAAGACAAGAGAAGAAAGAAATGAAAAGATTGTTAGAAACAAGGAAGAACTAATTGTAGAAACAAAAGAGAAGAAAAGAAAAAGAAACCCTAGGTAGACTCAAAGATTTAAAAAAGAGTGTGTGTTAGCTTGTAATTGGATGAAAGAAAAATGAGACATGAATTAGGTTGTCTGAGTGTTTCTAAAGGCAAAAGCAGACACAGTAGTAGCTCCTAAAACTTCACATAATTTAATGATATGTTTGTGTTCCCAACACCAAATTGCACCAAAATGAAGCCTGAATTGCTTTAGGGAAAAACTTTTGAACCAGATCTGCTTGTAACACAAATGAAGCAAAACCAGAAATTTTTGGATTGATGTGTTGATAGCTAAAAGAGGGAAAGAAAGTGAAAGCCAAAGGGTTTGGGGAAAAACAAAATTAGAGAACAAGAGAAAAAAAACAAACACTTGAAGATAGAATATACAATACAATACAACAGTGTTGTTTCTTGTTTTTTTATATTATAAATGTTTTGTTTGTTTGGGTTAATTGTTTTTCCAGATGCAGATCTAACATCAATGCATTCACAGAAATACTCAACCTTCTATAAACGCCAAGACATTCACACAAAAGGCAAAAACTCAAACAGTGGAAAAAGAAAATCAGTTTTTTCATATAATATAATAAACAACAAAATAGATAAACAAACTTAATTTGTAACAAGCATTTAGGTGAGAGGTTTATTAATGTTCTTTAATTATGTTTGATATTTCATTATTAATCATTCTCATTTGAATGAATATGTATTTATTATACCTTGAAGTGCTGCAAAACTCATAGAGTTTTCCTCTATTGGAGAAGACGATGAGAGCAACCTCTGCATCACAAAGAACAGAAAGCTCATAAGCTTTTTTCAAAAGACCATTCCTTCGTTTTGCAAAGGTAACTTGTCTGTTGATCTTGTTCTCAATTCTCTTCAACTCCACTCTTCCTCTTCCCATCTCTCTAACTCTTTCTTCTTCTCTTCAACCCCACAAATCTTACACTCAAATATATATTTATATATCCACTCGATCACAAAAATTACAAAATATAAAACCTAAGCATTTTTGCATTTAATAATAATAATATTAAGAGATGATGGTGTTGGTGTGTGTGAAGTGTTATAGGTCATCAAGTTGTGATGGTGAGAGGTACGTGTATTAAGAATGTGAGCAAAACCATCCTTATCAATCAAGCCCTAATGAGAGTGCTAATGCTAACTCCAAAATCAAATAATGTAACGTTTTTTGACTTCTCTCTCTCCTCCTGTCACTTTCACTCAGCTTGGCTAGCTAATTATATTTATCATGGTGGCCTGTGCTTTGTTGAGCTAAGTATATACAAATCAATGATAGAGACATTGTTAAAGATAACTAATTCAAATTATATTATGATGATGTATGGTAATTGTAAGTGATGAGGGAGTAAAAGCATTTTTGTGTTACACGTAAAGTGTACCTATTAACCTTAGGGAGATGGGGTGGGTTTTGATGGAAAAAGTTAGATTTGATCGGACGGTGGAAAATGAGGGAAAGGGATTGATGTTAATGGAAAATAAAATTCAAAGAAAAATACAAGAAGAAACCTTAAAATGGTTGGAGGGGACTGGTGATCAGAGTTGACTACTTGACTTGACTTATGATGAAATCAAATGAAAAGGGTGTATAATCATAGTCAAAAAGTGACACGTGTCGATTGATTAAGTGGGGGGAGGGCATTATAATCCACCTGATGTTTTTGTGTTTGGGCAATCATGTGAACTAGCCTTAAGAAGGTGAACCCTCTTAGTCGTAGGTAGTTCGTACTACCTTTAAGCTATACAAATTATATTTACCTAACTACCCTTTTTCCTTCATCCATCCTACAAGTACGGGTGGGAAAAAAACCAAAAACTGAACTGAACCAAAAAAAAACTGAACCATTACTAACAGTTTTGAAACTGAACTGAAACAGTTCAGTTCGATTCGAAACAGTTCAGTTCAGTTCTGAACAGTTCAGTTCAGTTCGGTAACTAAAATTGAATTTCATTTGTTTTTTTCATATTTTTTTCAAAGGTATTAATAATAACAGTTCAGTTCGGTTTGAAACAGTTCAGTTCAGTTCGAAATGCAAACAGTTCAGTTCAGTTCAGTTATTTTAAATTTAGCAAACAGTTCAATTCAGTTCGGTTCAGTTTTCATCCCGAACTGAACCATGCCCACCCCTACCTACAAGTTACAATACAATTTTTTAGAGTAAAGTTTGGTTATATCATCTAAAAAAATAAAAATAAACTACTAAGATGGTCTTGACTCTTGAATGCTCTAAACACTTATGTGACATTATCAATATTTTAAAATAGTCAATGATTAAGTGAAAAGTTACTAAGTTAAATTCTTGCCTTAACACACCTGATTGATGACATTTTAATAATACTTATGTGGTAAATCATTTGACTAAGTCGATCTCAGGCTTTGTGAGCCGCTCTCAAAGATATCACTATATCTGAAAATATATATTTTAAAATAGTCTCTGACTTTAATGAAATTGTCTCTAACTCTATCAAATGTTATTTAGTATGGGTTTTCAAAAAAGTGCCATTATAAATGCATACCATTATGATTATGATTTTGATGGATAACACTTAAGTGACATTGTGGTTGGTGACATTGTGAGATTGACCAACCACAATGCCACAAGTGTCTTTCTTCTTTCTCTTTCATAATATTTTTTTGTTTCTTTGTACACGTGCGACATTGTGGTTGGCCAATGTCACCAACCACAATGTCACCCAAGTATTTTGATTGGGGGGATGAAGGGTTTCACCGGGAAGCTGAAATAAGTGAACCTGCATGTGAGCACATCTGGTGCAATTAGAAATGAAGAAAAAACAATGTTAAAGGTTATGTTCAACTTTGAATGGGTTTTAGTTGAACTTAGAATGCCAAGATTGTGTTACTTTGATGGATTTTATTTTGCTAATTTTTGTGTTGTATTTGAGTTGTAAGTTGTCATGATCGTAGAACAATCTTGTTTATGGTCAAGTTTTTAAGTATTTTGGAGTTTAAGATGAATTTATGTTCTCTAGTTTCTGACTCTTGTTATTCAAATGTAGCAGCCATTGTGATAAAGATTGGATTAAGTTCTTTTTTTTTTTTTAAGGAAAAGATTGGATAAAGTTAATGACTAAATTGAGAATAAGTAGAAAAAACATGGCTTAAATTGAGAATAAGTAGAGAAAAAAACATGAATACATGAGCTGCATAAAGGAACACATTGCATAATATAGAGGCCATGATAACATCCAAAATAAAGAGGCCAGCCATAGGTTAAAGACATCACATGTCATTTACATCCAAAATAACGTTAAAAAAGTAGAGATCATCCATAAACTAAAGGCAAAACACGCCATTTACATAAAAACATTCAAAATATAGAGATCATTCATAACCTAAAAGTATAACATGTCATTTACATTCATAACCTAAATCAAAACATGCTCTCAAAACTAAAATCAAAACATAATAAAAATTGCATTTGGAGTAGCTATCAAGGCTAATTTATAGTCGAACGATGCAAACTTGATCGATAATTTGGTGTTGGAGGACGTAGACCAGGTGTTGGCATAAATGGTACTTCAAAATGTGGGGTTGACCCTCTGTAAGATGTTTGTTTATACCTTATTCCGACTTCCAACATTAACGTAAAGTTAGAATATTTTTTTTAGAGCAATTCATAAAATCAGAGACCAACTTTATGGTAGATACGTTAAACATTCACTATTGTGAAACTCTTAATTTCGATAACTAAAATATTCAAATGGATAATTAAGTGAATGGTTAGATTCATAATAAGTTTGACAAATTACAATGCATCACCATAAGTTTAGATAATTTACTTTTGCGTTTTAACAACCACTACGATTTTTTAAATTCACATTTGATCTAAACATGCCATTTTATTCATATAGTCAACAATACTTAATGGAATAAAGTTGGATTGTTTGTTGTTTCTGCATTTTTTTCAAATTAACTTTTTCCTTATTGTCTTCTTTCATACAAACAAAACATTAGTGATTAATTAGTTATACGGTGTAAATAGTCATATAACTGATTTTTTTCTACATACTATATTGACCGAAAGTAATCATATTCAGAACACACAATGAACACTAAATATAAATATACGATATTCAAACTTTCATCTTACGCTTTATAGTGCCAATATCAAAGCGAGGATCACTTGATGAAAGAATGAACTCGCAACCAAGCGATCTCTACAATAATCGGCGACTATTATATGACTATATTCATTTATAACATAGAGAGATTAGTTAAGCCTAGTTTTCGTCAATAATAAGATAAATTTAAGTCTAATCCTACACTTAAGTTGATAATGAACTACGAATTTAATTACGGCAAAGTCATGTCCTCGATCTCTTGCTTTGGAAGTTGTCAAGGACTGAACACTGAAGGTGAGTTGAATGGAAATTTCAGTTCAACACGTCTCTAATAATTAACGATATTTTTAGTAATTTAGGCTACTTTAATAACGTGGGGTGGACTTATCCTTTTAATTGAAACGCGTTTCCTACTCCAGTAATTAACTTCACGATATAGTTCATTTTGATGGTGAAAATGACATGCAAATACCTACATTTTCATAAGTTTTACTAAAGAATTTCATTAATTTAATTTGACTTTTTTTACTTTATGAATCCCCCCGAGATAGAAAGGTTTCGATATATAGTCAAATTAACTTTTTATTGCAATAAAAACCTCAATTTCACCACGCCTTACCTTTGAAAGGGTTTTGAATTAGTACATTTTACTGAATTGTTTGAAGAATTCTTAAAACGGCTGCAGACATGTTCTGTTTCATTCAGATGAGGTGGGAAAAACGTACTCCTATATCAACTAGACATGTTATTACCTTTGCTGCCAAAACATTCGCTTCTACTATCTCAGTTATTCATATATCTTGTTTTGTGAAAATATTTGGAAACCAAAATCATCCTTGGTAATTTATGACATGCCAGATTTAGGTTCGTCACAAAATTACTGTGTATTTGGTGTTTGTATAGAAAAAGAAATTAAAAAATAGAATCTCTTTCAACTTTTTTTAAACCAGAATTAGTGGAGGATTAATGTAGGATTCAGGAAATGCGCATTTTTATTTTCCGGTAGGAAACGCACTTCTATGCTCTGAATTTTTTTAAAATTGCAACTATATTGTGATGATTATAATTTTACACCGTTACTATTTTCATTTATGTTTTAAATTTTTATATTTTAACCCTGTTTGCTAAAGTTTTAAATGAGATATGAATCATCGGATTCCTAAAGGAAGGGGTCATAATATTCGATAGTTCGATCGGAGACAAGTAAAATATGTTAATAATTGTTAAGTTCCACTTAAGAATGGAACTCAATTCTTTCAAACGATTCATTCGGGAGGGGGTTTATTAATTAATTGAACCCTCTTTTAATTTAACATTGGATGTGTTTGGTTGGAGGAAAATGGAGAGGAGGGATAAAGAGAGTTTTAAGTTTGAGTTTTTTTGTCTAAATTATGAAGAAGAGAGATAATAAAGTATGAGAAAAGTTAAGAAATAGAGAAATGCTAGCGACACTCACTTTTGAACACTCTCTCTAGCACTCACTCGTTTATTGGATGAAATACATTTATGTCCCACCACTTTGTGTGGATTCTATTTCCAAAGTGTAGACTCACAATGATTTAAACCAATAAGAAAGTGAGTATTAGAGAGAGTATCCAAAAGAGAGTGTCGCTAGCATTCCTCTTAAGAAATATTGACACCTCTTCTGTCAACTTTGAGAATTGAGATAGAGCAAACCAAATTTTAAAATGGTATCAATTTTTTTACCTATTATCAGATCATTCACATTTGAAGCACCAAATGTCTAGTTGATCTTCGACGCAAGGAGGTAGTAAGTCTCACATTTAGTGACACATCACATTAAAATATATTTTGAAGTGTGAGACATCTCTCAGCTTACAACTTGATTTTGTATAGTGGAGTTAAGTCATAATCTAAATCTAAATTTTAAGAACTCCTTTGCTTTCTTACCTTTAATCTATGTTGTTTAAGGAGTTGAGTGATAAGTATATGAAGAGTTTGATTCTCATTCCCAACATAATACTAATATTAACCGTTAAAAGAATAATAATAAAAAAAAATTTGCCCTTAATTGTGTTGCTAGGTACAGAAAATAAAGGAACTGAGCTGGGCCATATTTCTGCATTTCTAGTACTATGCATCTCTTAAGAGGGATAGGCATGATTGAACAAGCTGCATATGGACATGCACATTGAATTACTTATGAATGAATGTTGCTCTTGATAACATGAGGAACCAGTGAAGTGAACAATCTGAATTCTAACATCATCCATCTAAGATACAAACATCATGGGACCCAACACGTCACACTCGCATTATGTGCATGGTGGCCAAAATAACACCACATGGACCCCACTTCCTTTGATAAGTACTTGATGAAAACTGTGGAAGTGGTCCAATGTTACAAGAACGGCTGACTGGTGGACCATGGAATCGCAATCAACTGTGTCCATGGGTATTAGTTTAATACAGAAATGGAAATTATAAACATCAAAATTATTGTTGTTCTACTTTAATTTGATGATTGAGACTCCCATGTGAGATGGGTGGGTGGGGTTCTTTAACTAGTTAGATAGTAAGAAGAAATTCTACCAACAACATTTTTTTTATATTATTAGCTATCAAGGTCGGTTTAATGGATTTGTAAGTCTAAATTAAATTTTAACAGTAATGCTAAACGGTGCGACATATATATGCACCAAATGAGCACCAACAGTTAAAACATGTGGTTTCTAAAGAAAGAATTGGTGCAGGTTTATGAATTGTGTTTAGCCTGTGTATTTCTTATATTAAAATCAAAATATCAAACAAAAATATAATATTTCACATCCAAAATTTCCACTCGACATCTTATCTTCTTTTAAGACTGCACTTTGGGTTACTAGACACCACCATCACCTCACCGCTTCAGCAAGTGCCATTGTCACTTTTTTTTGTTGAGATTATCTTTCAGTATAGTATTAAGCAATCTTAGATAAAACAAATTAAAAAAAAATATACAAGAGAGAATGGAATATAGGTGTGTATTGTGCGTCATGCGTTACACGCGAATTGTGTTTCGCACACTTAAGCATTTTCCAAATTTTAAATTGAGGTCTTAAATGTGTTGACAAAAAAACATAAAAATTAAAAATATTAAATGTATAATTTTATTTAAGGCATATTAGACATTAAATATGAGTATCGTTATATATTAGAGTTAGAACATTGATTCGTCAGATTGTGCGAGTCTAACTCTTTCTGTTAGACTCAAACCCATTAATGAAGAGCGTTTTTAAACAAAAATTTAGTCTTACATATGTTGAAAATAACATTTGATATAGACTCTTTTAAAAAAGTCATTGACAATGGATTCTATTAATATAATGAATCTATATGTTTTTATGACATAAATGGAGGAGGAGTCCAGTCTAACAATTTCATCATTTTTGTTGGTTGAACTAAAAAATTTTAACTATTAAAAATGGATTTACTAGTTAAATTTATTTACAATTTAGAAAAAATTTATAAGACTCAATTATGATTTCGTGATCATTTTTTTTTCATTTATGTTGAACTGTATGCAGGAGGAATAACCAAATCTAGCTTAATTACTACTTCATCAGATGTTTCTTGCTCTTGATGCGGCGCTTCTCAAGAGACTATTCTTCACTGACTTATGGACTGTTCTAAGGTCATGCTTATTTGGAAGGATCTTTGTTTCTCAGTGACAATCATCAATCATGTAATAAGGATCACATCAACTCATCCAATCATCTTTTTTTGATTACTTGCTGCTAGGTCATAATGTCATATGGAAGGCATGATGAATTTTTTTCTGAAGTTGGTTGACTGCACTGGAAGCTGTTGAACCAAATTCATTGCCCCTTGCTACCTTCACTGTGGTTGATGACTTGATGTTATGTGGAGGGTGTTTTTGAGATTGTAGTTTTTTCTTTATTTTCCCTTAATGTTGTGCGGTGTGGGGTTAGAGGTGAGACAAATACTTTCATTTTAATGAATTTAAAATTAATTAAATATCCATACTTTGATTGTCTTAGTTAGTAACACGTGAATGGATTTGTTGTAACAGTGGACAGCAGAAAAAATATGTTGGGAACTTTTTTAGTCCTCAGCAGCATATTGGAAGAAGAAACTACTCCTTCTGGTATATTTGCTAGAGGAGTTTTTATATGACTCCAAATCCAATTCATTGAAATTTAAATGAATTCCTTTAAAATCATACGAGATCAATATGATTTATTGTTAGAGCACTTATACATTGACACTCTTTATTTGTACCATCTTTTTGACATCCACACAAATGTGTGACACATGGTCTTCTTTTTTGTGTGATGTGAACTTAAAAGAGTGATAGTGAGGTGAAATTATTAAATTGCCCCTGCTATATCAGTAGTGGTACAAGGTATGTATAACATAAAGCGTCAACCTTTTTTTTTTTTTTTTTTTATTTTTTCCTTTTTGTTATCCATTTATATTTCAACCATGAGTTGATAGTTTTCTTCTAAACATATTTCTTGTTATGATATTTTTGACAATTTTAATTAACATGATTCTATTCACTATTACTAGGTAGCTAGGTCATGAATAAATAGTATAGCACATACACGTATTATTTGGTTGCATTTGTTCACTAAGCTTCTCCCCTAACAATTAGCTGGATTTGGATATACGTCACCTTCCGTTTTCAACTAAATCGTATCTTCTTTTTTAAAATGAATCGTTAATATGGTATCTTTGTACACTCATGATAAAGTTATATATGTAGGCAACTAGTGTAGGTAACCAAATGAAATTTCCTCCTAGCATGAAATTCCCTCCGCAGTACGAAATGGAATCTTTAGCCCCAACAAAAATAGAAGAAAGAATATCAAAAGTTTCTACCAAAATTTTAAAAAGAACATCATCAAACCTGAATGGAAATAACTCTTAGAGACGATGGTTGAGTTTAATACAACTCCACAAAACCGACTTGTGAGGTGAGGATTACCCTCACTTGTAAACATATTCTCAGGCAGTCCAAGACTGAACATCTGAAGCGTGGACATAAATGATGGGTGACCCGATAACGGAAACTTGATAGCAGGTGGCCCAACAGATTTTGGAGGAGGCTTTGATACCATCTTAGAAATCGTGGTTGGGTCTAACACAACCCCAAAAAAACGGCTTGTGAGTGAGGATTACCCCCACTTATAAACATATTCTCAGGCAGCCCAAGACTGGACATAAATGATGGGTGATCCAATAACGAAAACTTGATAGCAGGTGGCCCGACATATCTTGGAGGAGGCTTTGATACCATCTTAGAAATCGTTGTTGGGTCTAACACAACCCCGCAAAACCGACTTGTGAGGTGAGGATTACCCTCACTTATAAACACATTTTCAGATCATCTCTTATCTGATGTATGACTCTTTAACAATAACCAATAAGATAAATTTGGGCACCGAAGAATTTATGTACATTCCACACCTATTTATGGGGTTTCTTTTGGGTTGAGTCGAATTTGATCAAATCTAATACATAAACTATTAAATTGTTTTTGGTTTTGAGTGTCCAATTTGTATTTTTAACGTTAAAATTGAACCAAATTAACTCAATCATCATTGAGTTAATTTGGATTGGGTTAGTGCGCATAATGAGAATGAGATACTGCATTTAACTTTAACTAGCAAAGGCTATACGAGCATAAGCGACGTCATAGCTTTATAGAATTTATGTTTTTTTTTACAAACTTAACTTAATAGAATTATAAGGTACTAAAGATTTCTCCTTTATTTATATTTTGACAAAGTATTTTCTGAAAAATATTTGGAGTAAAGTCTTTTTTTTAGTAATCTAGTTTTGTAACTGTTACTTTAAAAATTATAAACAAATTATAAAGTATGTTAAAATTTAGAAAATTATTATTAAAAAAAAGATCGAGAATTTGTATTTAACATACGCAAAACTATTTATACGAAGATGTAAAAAATTATAAAAAGTTTTTACATTTCACTAAATGAAATTTTATTGCATCATTGAATAAATGGGTCCACTCCTTTTTTTTCTAGACACGACCATAGAAGCCTTTATTATTACGGATTATGATCCTCTCATTCCATTATTTCGTCTCCTTCAAAAAAAGAAAAGATATAAAGAAAGAAGAGGAGATAGAATTTAAGAGAGATATATCAAAAAAATTGATGAAAAGAGAGATAGAGATAAATTATTGAAGCAAATAGTTGGAAAGAATTATTTTTAGAAATATATACAAAAATAAAAACATGGTATGGATCCCTCAAAAAAAAATGGTACGGAAATAAATGATGATATTTCTAGTATATAGTTGAAGTTGAAGTGACAAACACCACTCTAAACCTACACAAGATTTTGGATTTAGGACACCAAGTTCAGTTTAACAATGTCGGTATATTACTAGTTAGCAGTTGTGTTAGGTCTTACAAATATAAATGATGGCATTTTATTACCCAATAACAATTTTTTAACATTTTTTTTCCTTCTAGTTAGAGTCTTTTTTTTTTGTGGTGTCCTTACCAACCGAGCTAAACTCACAGGACTCTAATTAGAGTCTTTTGTACTAACTTTATATGATATCATAATTACACTACCAAAAAAAATATGATATCATAATTATGCCGTATCTTTTGATGTTGAAATGTACTGTATTCATATTCTTATTATTGTACAATCAAATATCCATGCCGCCTATGTCATGGTGGGAGAATTTTGGAAATAGGGAAGATTGGAAGTACGTTGAGTATGTGATTCCAACGTCCAAATACTTACAACAGAATGAAAGAAACAGATCCATGTTCTAATCATATTAACTAACCTCTCTTTTGGCTACAAAACATTAGAGGAGTAGATATATTCATATTCACACTTCATGTATTTTGTTTAATGCAAAGTGCATATATTCTGATATGACAGCGTCTCATTCTCACTATTGTCACTATATTTTTCTTGCAAGTTTAAATTAAGATAGCATTACGTTTTTGAATTTGATATGATTCTTTAACACACAAATCCAACAAAAGAATATGGCCAAATGAACAATGTCTTATGTCATGTTTATCCACATCAAACTCTTTATCCAACTATAAATATACATTTTGCATACCATTTAGTCAGCAGATTTTATTCAAAGACCTTAATTACTTACTTCAATGCTTTCTTTGTTCTGTTTTCTTCTTCTAATCAGTTTCCTCTTAAATAAATTATCTATCCTGAACTTATTAGTATAATTAAGATGCTGAAATCTTTGCGGAAAATCCTATCCCTTCAATCAAACTATGGCATAAAGCAAAGGTGTGAACATGATGAAAATATAGTCGCTATGCCTGTGCAGTTGCCAAATTGCAATGTTTGCGTAGAGGAAAACAAACACTGCAATTGTGATCACACAATTGTTGATGATAGAAATAACACTACTAGTGCAGAAGGTGCCAATGTCGATGTGGAGCATGACTCTAATGCTGATAGTTCTTTTGTTCATGCTGTTATCAACATGGTGGGAATGCTCATAGGTAAGTTTTGCATATAGCTTCTGTATTTGTGATTCCTTGTGCTGCAAGAAACTCAAAAAGAAAATGGTTTTTAAACAGAAAACATGTGTTGGCTGGGAACGGATCCTCTTCATGTGATTTTTACCGGAAGGTGTCAGGCAGAAATTTCCACCCTTCGTGTGATTTGACTGCATGCAGTAGAAATAAATGAATGAGTGAGATTTCACTGCATAAAATTTTCGCATGAAATGATCTGTTCTAGGCATTTTCTGTTGGGATATATTGTTTTTCGGATAAATTTATAAAAGAGAATCCATTAGTCAGAATCAGGGACCTTGGTTTAACTAGGATTAAGTAATCATAATCTTAAGCGGCTTGTTCAATAAAAAAGTAATGATTATTTGAAAGCTTTAAATAAATTAGAAATTTTTAATCCAAAAATATGTTGAAAATAAACAAATATTTCAGGTTTGGGGCAACTATCAACTCCATATGCTGTTGAAAAAGGAGGGTGGGCATCTGCAATATTGCTAGTAGGACTAGGGGTAATCTGTGCTTATACCTCTCATATACTTGGAAAATGTCTTGAAAAGAATCCAGAGTTAACAAGTTATGTGGATATTGGGAATCATGCATTTGGATCAAAAGGAAGATTCTTAGTTGCAACATTCATCTACATGGAAATCTTCATGGCACTTGTTTCCTACACCATCTCATTACACGACAACTTGATCATAGTATTTTTAGGGACAAATCTGAAGCTGAAACTGGCCATGTTATCAACATCACAGCTCTTAACTTTGGTGGCAATCTTGATTGCTCTGCCTAGTTTGTGGATCAGAGATTTGTCTTCTATATCTTTCCTTTCATCTCTTGGTATTCTTATGTCTCTTCTCATTTTTGTGTGTGTATCAGTCACTGCAATTTTTGGAGGTGTTCAAGCTAGTAAGAATCATAGTATACCTGTCTTCAAGTTACATAATATTCCATCAATATCTGGCCTTTATGTCTTTGGTTATGGAGGACATGTTGTTTTCCCTGATTTGTATAAATCCATGAAAGACCCCTCCAAGTTCACTAAGGTATGTATTATAGTCTTGAGCTTTTAATTTATCAGTGCACTTTTGTTTAGGCAATTTATTAGTTTAATTACTTAGCAAAATTAATATTTGGTTTGTGAAATTCAGGTTTCAATTGTGAGCTTCACAATAGTTACAGCACTTTACACCACAATGGGATTCATGGGTGCAAAAATGTTTGGAAATGATGTGAAGTCTCAGATAACACTCAACATGCCACCAAATCAAATAATAACAAAGGTTGCTCTTTGGGCAACCGTATTGACACCTATGACCAAATATGCACTTGAATTTTCACCTTTTTCAATTCAGCTGGAACAAACACTTCCAAATTCTATGAGTGGGAGGACAAAATTGGTAATCAGAGGATGTGTGGCTTCATTTTTGCTATTGACCATACTAACCCTTGCTCTGTCGGTGCCATATTTTGAGCATGTACTTAGCCTCACTGGTTCCCTAGTTAGTGTAGCCATTTGTTTGATTTTTCCATGTGTTTTCTATATGAAGATTTTTTGGGGTAAAATAACAAGGTCTCTCTTAGTCCTAAATATTACTCTAGTCATATTTGGGGTTCTTCTTGGGGTGATTGGCACCATTTCCTCTACAGAGTTAATATTGAAAAAAATACTATCACATCATTCAACTTGAGGCATTTGTGATGAATCGGCATATATACCATCATCCTACTTGTTAGTGTTATGTAGTTTTTGTTGTGAGAATCATTCTCAAACTCTGTAAAACTATGGATGGTAGTACTGTGTTAATATAATAATTTAACGTGAAAGGACCTTGGGAATCTTGTCAAAAAGAAAGCAACTGGGGAATTTTTTTTTTTATATGTTTCTGCTGAAAAATATAGAATCTCAAGCTAGTTGAAAACAAATAAGTAGGATTTCATTTTTTGCAGCAAATAAGGTGCAGAATAATTACTACTTACTAGTACACCATAACATACCAAACAATGAAAGGAATGGTGAGAGTTAATAGGAGTTGATAATGCAATGAAATGGATCCTCAAATGTGTAATTTTCACATGAGATGAGAGGATAAAGTACACGAAAACACAATTACTATATTGAGTATGATATGGAAGAACAAACAACAGGGCAGTAAAAGAAAATAATTGTTTTGAAAGTAACCGTCAAATACACTTATTTACAAACATTATGTTAACAAAATATTTATTTAAATATTTATTTTTGAAGGAATTATTAATAAAAATTATGTACATGTAAAATACTTGTAAAGAAGATTGATTGATGATTCTTCGTTAATGTGTAATTATAATGAACACCATTTACAAAAGAAATTATTTGCGATCACAACATATTATAGAATTTTTGTCTAAACTATAACACTACTGTATTTTAATCTCTACATTAGAATACCAAAACAAACATCACTAAAATAACTCAAAGTAAATCTTTTCTAATGCTAACTAATTAATTCTCTTCTCTCATTACCATCATTGGTGTACTCTTCACTGATGTCTAACATGTATTCTACCTATGTATTCTAGATATGTATATGCAAGTATCCATAAAGTGGTAAAATATTTTCTAAAAAATAAAATAAATAATTCCGTTACTTCTAGTTTTAGGATGTATATCCATGAAGTATCGGTATCCCCAGAGTCTTCTAATCAGAGCTCTATCGCTCCTAATCATAGAGAAACTACGCTCATGACTACCATCCACAATAATCCTGATTGCCCCTTCCCCTCTCTACTCACAATAAATTCTCATCCTATGACAAATTCTCCGAAAATCTAGTTCCACGTCACTAACTACTTCCATTTTCTCCCCAAAGGTCCCACTGTCCTATCATATCCTGTTTTTATGGGTGATTCTAACATGGACCACATCTTCATATGATCCATGGTAGTGTAACTCATCCATAATATGTAACTGATCAACTATAGATTGTTTAGTTACAAATCAGCAACAAATTTAAGTTACAAGTTAGTTATGAAATATCAATGTGCACGGAACACGGTTTATGCTAGACAGATCCTGTTTCTGGGTCACACAATTTAGAGACAAGGTTTTATAAGTGCACAGTCATTGTCAGTTTTTTGGTTTTTTCTTCCAATCATTTCTATTTTATTTTCTTTGATCTTTCATTCATGTCTATCGATGCACACTACAGCACGTGGCATTAGCGTTTCGCTCCTATACAATACATTTTACATGAAAACGACATGATATTTTCTTTCCAGCTACCAATGGAGGTTGAAACTAGCAGCCTGCATAAGAGGGTGTGCAAAGTAAGCTCCTAGTGTTAATGCAGTAATTACTAAGTATGGTAATCTAATAAACTCCTTGTAGAAATCCGCAGGTAATCTTTGTCGGCCATCAAGGATTGCTGCAAAAGGGACAATACTTGTTCGACGCTTAACTATCTCAAAATCTTCTCCATGTCTTTGAGCTAATCGCCTATCTCCATTCCAAGCACCAAATAGATGATGTGAAATTAAGCCAATTGAAGCTGCAACAGCCACAGAATTTCCAATCCAAATTGTATGAGCAAGACACCAGATTACCTGACCAACCATCTGAACAGCAAAACAAATCCTTCACTCAGAGCAATTGAAACCAAATGAAAGAAATGTGTCTAAATAGAGAAGGTGCCAATCATTTCTATTTAGAAGAGCATTTGGACAAATTTATCACGTATGTGAGGATGTTTTAGGAGGATATAATGTTACTCTTGAGGATGTTTTAAGAGGATATGATTTTACTTTTAATAGATATAGATATAAGGTATTAGTAATGTTCTAATCATGTTAGTTTGCATTTAGAAAAGCAAGTGTCTTCTTACAAAAAAAATGAGACTTTAATTAAAAGCAGATTAATTATTGAACAAAGATATGAAGACCACAAAAATCATGTCTATCCATAAACTTATTGGTATAGAGTGTTAAGATTAATACCTGTGGATGTCTGGTTATTCTTATGATGCCAGTTTCATATAGATGTATTTTAGGCTTGTCAACTGCTGCAATTTCTAAAAGATTAAAGGTTGAAGGATATAGGAAAAAGAAAGAGATAAAATTGGAAAGCCACAGAAGTTGATGAATCCCGGGAGTACTCTGGAGCTGCCAGAGTTGAATTCCATCATATCTGTGATTAATAAAATACACCTGCATCATGATGCCATAGATGAAAAATCAAGTTAGTTTGAATCAACTTCCGTTAAACCATTATCATATTGAAATGTTAACGGGTCCAAAATAAGTAAAGCATTTTGCTTATATGATTAGGAGAAAAGATATGGGCATGAAGTAGTAACTTACAATAGTAGTGACAGCTAAAGGTAGTGATATCCCTGCAAAAATAACCCGAAAAGCTCTTTCACCGATGATTTTCTCACCAGTATTCCGTAGGCTAGCCATGCCACTGTGGAAAACGGCAAATATGAGAATTAGGATCAACATTACCACCTGCAGAGTAACATAAAAAGGGTCATTCGTGAATCAATAACTAATGTAGCTTTTGAATAGCTAAGTTCACGAATGATATATAGACAACTAACTACTAAATAATGGATACTGCTAAAAGAAAAGCAAAGATCTGCATATGAACTGTGTGTAGCTAAGCCAACAAAGCAAAAACCTTCTGGATAATGTCAAGCCCTTGTATTTAAAAAAAAAAAATGAGTTACCGCTTTATATAAGAGACACGGTCCCATCTCTAAGCTCAGCAGGCGCCAAGAGAAAAGGGCGGCAGAGTTATTCTGTGTCTTGGTAAGCCTTTAATAAACATTATGTTGAAAATTGATGCGGTTAAAATCGAGTTTAAAGTAAAATTATTTATATTTGAATTTTTCACTTTTAAAACATGTTTAATGTAAAATCCAGACTAAATTTTCCAACACAAAGCAAAAACTAATTATTTTCAGCTCTAGTCACATTGCAATTTGGGTGTATATTTCAATATTTGGTTATGCGACGAAAAAGTTTGAATGAATGGATTTTGTAAAACACAGTTGAATGTAAAGTGATATTTGTTTAGATACATTCATAAACCCTAAACTGAGTTGAAGAGTAAATTTGAGGTTAGAGGCAAAAGTTCGAAATTGTAGCTTGAAGTTAGAATCAATTTTAGAGACGAAATCAATTCTACTGGAGAACATCCAAACATGCAAAATCAATTCTGCATTTGTGGAAGTTCCAAATAGAAGTAATGAAAACACTATTATACTTGGCCATTCATTCAAGAGAAAAATAACATTTGTCTATACTGATACTATTTACACCCGTAGCTGGTTTAACAGGAAAAAATCTTTGTCTAATCTGCGGTAATAACAATGAAAAAATGAACCCTTCCTTACGGAAATAAGAAATGAGCAATGAAAGTGAAAAGGCTACAATAGTACCTCGTGAGAATCGGAGAGCCCTGAAACAGCATCGACAAAAGCTTTACCAAAGCCAGTTGAGTTATCAATCCATACAACGTTTAGAATGAAGAGAACCACACCCAAAATTGAGGCGAAATAAATCCATGAAGTTATTTTCTGTTCCGTCAAATTAAAAGCTGCGGAATCCTCTCCCACGAAGGTGGTGTCTTTTTCCTTTACTGAAGAATGGGTAACGAAGCTGAAGTTGAACCTGTGAGAGAAAGATAATGGTTTTGAATTTGGAGATGAGAAGTATGAGGAGCGTTGAGAAATAGGTTTTGGTTTGGATAATGAAATGGAAGAGAACAAGGATGGGTGATGATGGGTTGGAGAGAAAGAAGTAGAGAGTATAACAGAGGAGGCAGCCATTTTTAGTAGTTTAAGGACTTGGAAGTTGAGTTAGCTCTACTCTTTCTCACAACTTCAAGTCACAAGAGGAGGTTTGATATTTTTCTCTTAAATAACACTAAGTTATTACATAGGTCTGTATATATTATATATTTTCATTTTTATTTCTTTTTTTTTTTTTTTTGATAATTTTTTCTT
>Ga0228710_1001349_pt1 | contig 36555 bp, 22 predicted proteins | sample MedpolnodulmetaG_FD_177995 | JGI IMG/M metagenome (GOLD analysis project Ga0228710, IMG submission 177995) | Root nodule microbial communities from Medicago polymorpha collected in Santa Monica, California, United States - pink nodules | ecosystem: Host-associated > Plants > Roots > Nodule...
TAATTCCCCATTTCTTAAAAAAAAAAAAAAAAAAAAACTCCTCATGGAACATACCAAAATACTACTCTTGTTTTTAAATATATGATCTCGTTGAGTAAACCAACAAAATTAAGATAGTTTGGTAGTAGAATTAATTTTACAAGTTTACTCCTAAGAACATGGTTCATACCACAATATTGAGGGCTGATGATGACAGTCCTAGAAAGTCGTGGAAGTTGATTTGCCATGAAATGATGATTTTTTTTTGAGTGAGCCATGAAATGATGATTGAATATCAATGAAATTAACGAGTTTTAAAGACGTGTTTCTTTGTAGAATCAGGTATGTACTTATAATTGGGTACAAGCTCTTATATATACATACACTACATAGAAAATGTTGAACACGATTACATAGGTTTCAACATTTTTTTTACTCTTGTAGTATTACGTAAACTAAGCTCATTCCTAAATCCAAATTATATAATCATCAAACACGCTCAATGACTTGTCAAGTAGTACTTGTCGAGTACTTTAGTAGTTTAATAAATACGACGAACATATCACCTTTGTGCAAGCTGGAAAGAAAAACAATGAATATGAATGAAACCAACATTTAAATTAGGCTTAATTACAGGTCCTTGCATTTTAACCAACTCACGAAATTGGTCCTCTCTTTTTTAAATCGAACAATCTTGCCCTTCTATTTTCATTTTTTTTGCACTTTTGGTCCTTACCCCCTATTTGGCCTCCAAAAGTGCAATTATGCCTTTAAATTAAATACGAAGATAGCCACAAAACAGGTTATTATGAGGTGATAATTGTCCATACTTATAAACACATGTTCATTTCATCTCTTATATGATGTGAGACTCTCTAACACAGAGACATTGTATTGCTTTTTTTTACAAGGCATTGTAATAATTATAATACCTAAAACTTATCATTACCTAATAAAAAAATCTGAATTATTAGGAGGAATGATTGGTAGGACTAGAAGTTAATGTTTGATCTTTTGAGTTGTATCATCAATAGAAAATAGTGTATATAGTTACCCAACATGTGCAGGCAAAACGCATATGTCTCCTTAGTTTTGACACTCAAAATGCTGAATATTGGATGAATGTAAAATAATTACCCAACAATTATATGATATAAAGAAGGGTTTAGAAGCCACGTAATTGGGTGCAATGCAACCCCAAGTTGCTCTAGTGAAATTGCTGCAAAGTGTACCATGTGATTTTTGTGAAAGATTACATGTCAATGGAGGGTGTGGAATTCCTATAGGGTGTGAAGATGACCTTGAGCCAGTGAATTTAGTCAACATGGTAACCTAAACAAAATAATCCATATTAAAATTCTTACAATCTTTATTGGAAAGACCAAAATTCAAGGTGCCTCTCAAAGTCCATAGTATAGCTTTGAGAATCAAGAGGTATCTATCCGAAATATAGAGATACAAGTGGCTACAAATAGCCAAACAAATTGCACAAAAAAGCTTTCAGTTCCCTTCCTAGTGATATTACCCTATCTTAGGGGTAATTAACTAGTCGAAGTGAAAAATTATTTGAGCCTCTACAACCAATAATAGAGAATATGTTAGTGATCCCATTAGCAAAAGCTCAAAAATAAGTGCTAACTTTCGAAAGTACTAGATGATCCTAGTGTGCAAGAGGAGGAAAAATTGCCTAAGCTAATTACAATGTTACCTTTCTCCTAAAGGTCAATTAAGGAGCAGGATCAAAAGTCGTTAGCCAAATTTCTAACGTGTTAAAGGAATTACAAATTAATATCTCCTTTGTTGAAGGATAACTTGAGCTTCTATTCAACTCAAGGTTGAAGTTGTCTTCCGAAAAACTCAAATTCAAGTGGTTTTGAAATCGAGATCTTTCTATATGATGGAATTGAGTTAAGAAATTTGTGTTTGAATCGAAGCTTCTAAGTGAATGGACAAAAACTCAAATCCTATTTTGGGGGAAAATTTTAGTATTTAAAGGAGTTCATCAATTTGATCACCATATGATGGAGCAAATCGCTAAGCTTATGACGCTAAAGAAACATTTGATGGAAAACAATCCATTTTAAATAGTACTCTATCATTTTCTTTGATGTTTTTGTTGATGAATATCCTTACTTTGGAGTAATAAGACGGAGTCAAACCGTCATGACCGTCGCCATTAACTTGTTAGAACAATCACACTGTTCTATGCGCAGCGAAAGTGCTTATTAAAATAAGCTGTTTTGAGCAAGATGAATAACTAACAGAAAATTGAGAACTGAAACGGAAGAAACAATGAATGGGAGAGTTTTTTATTGAATCACACAACTATATTATTTACAACACATAAGAGAGTGTATTTATACAACTAGATGTTGTAACAAACATCTCTAACTAACTATATCAGACTCTGCACATCAGACTCTGTCTTCAGAGGCTTCACCTCAGAACCACACCTCAGAGCCACTACTTCAGAAGCACTGTTCAGAGGCTCCACTTCAGAAGCTTTATTTCAGAAGCGCTCTTTCAGATGCATTCTTCAGAAGCGCTCTTCAGAAGCATTCTTCAGTTATTGATTACTCTTCTAATATAACTCATCTAAAATGTGATGGGACAACACGAGCTATAAAGTTGAAAACCTCATACGTCCTTTTTATGATGAACCTTTTTTTTATAGGGGACGAGCCTGACATGCCAATTTCATAAAAAAAGAAGATAAAATTAACTAAAATTTAAAGGAATCTGGGATTACTTTTTTCACTTTCATTTATATTTACAAACTAACTTCGTCTGTAGAAATGTTATATAATCGATGTCATTGAAAAAATAAACATAATTTATTACAATTTAAAAGTCCAACAAATTTATACCTATACATTAAAATCAAAATAATTTCAATCAAAATTTCACAAAAATATTGTTTACTTGTTTAGTTTTTCTCTCTATCTTTTCTCCTTCCCAAACCCCAGCCGCCTCCCCTTTCTTCTTATTGTCCATCGAAAAAGGATGATTTAAGGTCAATTTTGACCCAAAGTCATCTTTTCGAATTATTTTTCATTCTTTTCTTATTGAAGTGACTTCCACATATTTTCAGTCTTCTTTCGTTTGTTTGTGATCTTGTTGTCTCTGCATGACTCTATTTGTTTTGATTTCCCGTCGTTGTACGGTGTGGTTTTGATTTCCCGCTTAGTGTGATGTTTATTTGATTCGGGTTGAAAGATTAACTTTGAGCAAGTGCATATTCAATCAATGACTTTGTCATCATCAACATTGCAGATTCAGAGACATGAGTATTCCGGAGACTTGAATATAACTAGGCATAATACTTTGTCGTTTTATGTTATTAATATGGATGTTGTGAGTCCGTTAGCAAATTCATTGTTTTTTGTTTTTAATGCTTTCATATTTGTATTTTATTGACGTAGTCTATCAATTTGAATGAATAAATATAGTTTATTTTTGTAATAACGCAGTAAAAATAACAGACATTGAGGCTTCGTTTGGATGAGAGAAGAAAGTGGAAGGAAAGATAGTAAGAGGAAAGAATAGTAAATGAATGAAAGTGAGTGGAAAGTGAGATGATTATTTTAGTTGTTTGGTATAAGTGAAAGTGATAAGAAAGTGAAAGGAAAGAAAGATATATAATTATTAGTTTACATAAATACCCTTGTATTAATATGGACATATATATTGACCATGATATACATGTATGTATATATAGCGTGATAAAACCTGATTCTGTATATCCATACAAAACTACCATAGTTTTTTTTTCGGAACAATAGTCACACAAAAAACGGAACATTATATTAAAAATATTGAACATAATTTAAGGAAGGAAAAAAAAAGACTGCACCGTTTTAGAAAAATAATGTTTCATAAGTGAGGTTGTTTTTGTCATTTTTATCATATTAGATGCCCAAAGCATAGTTTCTTCGACTTTATGCGCAATTTGAGAAGGAAAGGTTTCAGGTGTAGGACCCACCAAATTAAAGCTTTCCATCCTCTCTTATGGACATGCCAAACGGTGAAAGGAATGTTTATCAACACACTTTCTTTCCGTGCAACTATCCATCCTTAAACTTTCTCTTGAAACAAACGATACCTAGTCTCTGCGTTGAAATGCTTTTTTTTTTTTTTTTTTAAATAAAATAAAAACACTAAAACTCAGCATTTCCAAGTGCTGACAGCTGTGAAAACAAAACCCTCATTTCTCCGAAACCCTCATCATTCACTCCTCGCCGCGTTCTTTTTCTTCTTCGCCGCCACACACCATCTCCAATCTCGTTCTTCTTCCAATCGAGTAAGTTTTTCAATTTTTCTTTTCTCATTCTTCAATTATTGTGTTTTACTTTGAATTTTTGTGAGTTTTAACCTTTGATTTTCTCTATTGGTAGAAACCAATTTTTTGTCCTAAGTGGCGTTCTTTGAATTTTGTTGCTTCTTTATTTGATTGAAAATTTTACAATGGTGAATTTTAAACTTTCAGTTTCTCTAATAGTGTAACCTCCATTTTCAGATTCTTTTAAGAATTTTCCATTTTTTGTGCTCAAATGGTATTTTTTGTTGATGAATCTTGTTTCTTGAGTTTGGATCTTGATGTGATGTGATGTCTCTGTGTCGTTATTTGTTAAAAGGATTTAGGTTGTATTTTTCAGCATAATGGGTTGCCTTCTAGGTGTTTGTTAAGTGTTCTAAGTGGTGTTCTTTGAATTTTTGTTGTCTTATTTATTTGACTGAAAATTTTACACTGATGTTTTGTGGCTTTGAAGAAAAAAAATGCAATGGTAAGTACTTGAAAATTTACTTGGTGCAATTAAGTTGAGATCAGTTTTTGGCACTAATGTAATTTGGTTGAAAGATTATCTAACCATCATTTATGGGGAAGAAGTTCTACTATGTTTTGCACCAGTGACTGCACCATATATTATAAAATTAAACTCATTTTATAATTCAAGCTCAGCAAGAGGGCACATCATTAGTTTTATCACATTGTTTGTTTCAGGAAAATCAATGTCATCTTCAGAGTCTCAAGAGCCAACACTGTCATCGGAAGGATCGGAAACAATAAGCAAAAAGGCCGCTAAGAAGGAACTCGCAAAGCTGGAAAAGCAACGCCGCCGAGAAGTTGCCGCCGCCACCTCTGCTACATCGACTCTCTCTGTTGAAGATGACCCCCTTGCTGTCAATTATGGTATTGTCCCGCTCATTGAGCTCCAATCGAAGACCCCTGTCAATGTCAACGACTGGACCCGAGTTGAGGCCCTCAACAATTCACTGGAGAACAAGCCGGTTCTAATCCGTGGGAGGGCGCAAGCTATTCGACCAGTTGGGAAGAAGATGGCGTTCTTAGTCATCAGAGAAAACGGTTTCACCGTACAGTGCTTGGTTCAGGCACAACCTGATTTAGTGAGTCCGCAGATGGTGAAATTTGCTGCCGCTCTCAGCCGCGAGTCTATTATCGATGTCGAAGGTGTGGTTTCCATTCCAGCCGCTCCTATTAAAGGTGCCACACAACAGGTTGGTTTTGATCTCTTGTTACTTAGGTTTTGTGATTTTGTGGTGTTTTGAATTTAGAGCCTGTGAATCGTGATTGTTTAGGATTTTGATTTTGATTATGGTGTTATGTGGTTTTGTTCTCTATAGGTCGAAATACAGGTGAGGAAATTGTATTGTGTGAGTAAGGCCATTCCTACTCTGCCGATTAATATCGAGGATGCTGCTCGAAGTGAAGTTGAAATTGAGAAGGCTATTCAGGTATACATATTCATTACCGATTATCAATGTTGTAATTGAAGTTGCAGCAAAAACTACAATCACGATGGGAGCGTGGAGTTTCAGCTGCAATTACTATCTTGCATGTCACAATTTAAAACCTTACTGATTAAAGACGTGTGTTTTTTGTTGTTTGTTTAATATACTGGAACTTGTCTCCCTTGTATGAATGTTGATGGGGATTTTTTAACTGTTGCAGGCTGGTGAACAACTTGTTCGTGTGAATCAGGATACACGATTGAATTTTAGAGTACTTGACCTACGAACACCAGCAAATCAAGGAATTTTCCGCATTCAGTCTCAAGTTGGAAATGTAAAGCCTATTTTCTCTGATGTTATTCTGACAATTTTCTTTAATCATAGTTGCTGCTTGTAAGTTTGTTGGAATAAGTGCCTACCGAGAAACTAACTTAAGAAATGCTTTTTGCGGTGTGATGCTGTGTTGGGCAGGCATTCAGACAATTTTTATTAGCGGAAAGCTTTGTTGAAATCCACACTCCTAAGTTGATTGCTGGATCTAGTGAGGGTGGAGCTGCTGTCTTTAGGCTGGACTACAAAGGGCAACCTGCATGCCTGGCTCAGTCACCTCAACTTCATAAGCAAATGTCAATATGTGGTGATTTTGGCCGTGTTTTTGAGATTGGTCCTGTGTTTAGAGCAGAAGATTCCTTTACTCATAGGCATCTGTGCGAGTTTACAGGTCTTGATGTTGAAATGGAGATTAAGAAACATTATTTTGAGGTACATTTGGCAAAATGAAATTTTTGGGTGTTTGCATTTGAAATTGTCGGGGTCAAAATCTGATTTACTGATGCTTTGTGTTTTTTGGCAGGTTATGGATGTAGTTGACAAATTGTTTGTTGCTATGTTTGACATTTTGAATACAAAATGTAAGAAGGATCTCGAAGCTGTGGCAAATCAGTACCCGTTTGAACCCCTAAAGGTGTATATTTGTATGGGATTTGTTATTTATTATACCATCTGTTTTATATTTGTCAATTTATTTGTTATGTAGTGGGTATATCATGTTTATTTGTGTAATATACTAATATTAGACTTAAATGAATGCATTGTTACATTTTGTGATCTGATTATATCTCTATGAACGTGCAGTATCTGCCAAATACTCTGCGGCTTACATATGAAGAAGGTATTCAGATGCTCAAGGTAAGCTTAAATATTTCTTAACTAATTAACTTGCAAGCTGTAGACAAACAAACAAATATGATAGGATAATGATGGCGGTGCTTAAACTTTACGTCTTTTATCCTTGTCTATTTTGTAAAATTGAGATAGAGAGGGGCGGAAGTTTAAGCACTGGTAGGGAGTAGCCTGTGCACATTTTAATCTTATAGATTATCATACTAAATATCCACTCTCAACAATTGTAGTCAAGTTTAAAATTACGTATTAGTCAAACTATTGAAAGTTGAAACTATATTATATAGATGCCATTGAAAGGTAGTACATAATGTAAATGGATGAAAATGAACTTAGATCGACAGGATACTAGAACTAAAGTCAGCTTCAGATTGTCCATAAAATGAGATTTCATATAGTCATTTCATTGATGATGGTAGTTTTGGGAACAAAGAAAAGCTTTGCCGTCCAATTTTTGAAAATTCCAACCAAATGATTCGGGCTATTGGGTTGGGGAGCCTTTTCAAATTAATTCAACCAAAGGATAAATTTTGTAGAAGAATTTCTGAGGATAGCTGGAATTGGAATGCACCCTTGGTCAATGACTAGGAAAGTCACTGCAAATTTCAATAAACGCACATCATGCCAACTTGAATACATGACAAAACAATAAATGATTGAGTTGGGCCTAGGTCCAAAAGACACACCCTGTACTCAGTCCATACAATCAATGTGTGTCAATAGATGGTAGCTTGAAACAACGGCACATTAAGGTACTAATGTATAGTTTGTTTATTGTTGAATTGGTGAAACTGTAGAATCTGACACCTTTGAGTAATTAAATTGTGCTAATGCTCCACCCTCAATCCATATCGTAGTCTTGCTGCTTGCCAATTAAGACGTGTTTGTTTGGACTCCTTTAAAGGATGGCATGTGTGTATTTTCTTCAGATAGTTATTTGATTGGTGAACAAGTTAGTGACACTTGTTTAGGTTCCTAACTTTTGTTTCAAGGCGTGACCGAGCTGATGCTCTGAGGAATTCCTGGCTATTTTTCCTCTTTTAGTTAGTTTTGGGAGTTCGTTGCACTGCTTAGAATCATTGACATCAAAACTCTGAAAAGGACTTATTGTACTGTAATTATGATATATATATATATATAGGATGGTAGAAATTTACAGTATTCTTGTCTTAGTATCCTTGTCTTGCAGCCAGTAATGGTTTTGCTTTGCAGGAAGTTGGGGTAGAAATTGAACCTTTTGGTGACTTGAATACTGAAGCAGAAAGGAAACTAGGCCAACTGGTTTTAGAAAAGTAATTTCCTTTCTCAAATCTTTTATAACTAAATACTGTCTTTTGTTACTATATGCTATAATTTAAAATTGTTTTTCGACTGTAATTCTATTTATAGGTATGGAACAGAGTTCTATATCCTTCACCGGTACCCTTTGGCTGTAAGGCCATTCTATACAATGCCTTGCTATGACAACCCAAATTACAGCAACTCTTTTGATGTCTTCATTCGTGGTAAGCAGAGAAATTAAGTTATTTTGTCATGCAATGTTTTGGTATGACAAACTGGTGCACCCAATTAATCATGTTTTGGTTTTAACCATCATGCTTCTCCAAATGTGTTTGTACTTCCATAAAAGCTTAAGCTTTCGGGTGTCGTTTGATTTTAACTTCTATGCAATCCCTGTTGCTTAGGCGAGGAGATAATATCAGGAGCTCAGCGTATCCACGTGCCTGAATTTTTGGAAGAACGTGCACAAGCTTGCGGCATTGAGGTGAAGACAATATCTGCTTACATCGATTCTTTCAGGTAATATATTTACTTCTTCCTCTTGTGTTCAATGTCCTGTTATACTGGTTTTTAGGCTGCCCCTCTTACTGAGCTCTGGTTATAAGGATTTTATGGGGGTAAAAGATTGCTTACCAGAAAACTAAGCGATTGATCATTTACAGATATGGTGTACCACCACATGGTGGCTTTGGAGTAGGCTTGGAGCGTGTAGTAATGCTCTTCTGTGGCCTGAACAACATTCGCAAAACATCACTATATCCACGTGACCCACTCAGGATTGCACCATGATGATGTTATTAGCATTTTTGTTTGTGCGTTAAAAATACTGTGACCTCAGATTCAACTGAAGCCTGAAGGTGTAGCTTGACGCCAATAATGCAGTGAACATACTTTTCCAAACACTATTAAAACAGTGCTGCTGATTTTGAGTAGTTTCTATTTTCACCGGCAACTTGGAGCTGGTGTTAAGTACTTGTAAAAAATATTTCTTATGTTTGACTTGCTGTAGTTGCCACTTCATATAGAACTACATGCACTCTTTTGTTTACCACATCCACTTTCAAAAGGACCTTTTTTTTCTTTCTATTCAGTATTCATGTGATTGAGTGATAAATATGGCCCCTTTCTAATTTTTATCTAAGAACTAGAACGACTTCTTGATGAACTTCTGTATACATACTTTTAAGATCTTTTGGAGCTGATGCATTGTTTTTACTTGTGTACATGATGGTATGAAATTGTTTGAAAACTTTTAAAGATGCATTATTTGTCGAACCACAATCTGGCTTAAAATAATTCTGGTTATTAATCTTTGAGAGCATATTCCCGGAGCTTCTGCTGTTTTGGTGACTGTGAATACCCTTTTTCCGATAATATGTTGAGTGGTTTTTATATTAAGTACTTTGTTATTGTTAAATATTTGAGGAAAAAATGCTTATTTTTTAATTCATCAGCAACATTGTTTACCACATAATCAGGAATTTCAGGATAATATTGAAGACTAACATTACATATAGATGCTGTAGCTAAATTATGAAACAACTCGTAACTAGAGTGTTGAGCTGCCAACTGAGCATATCTCCAACATCAGTGGCACAATGAAGTCTCTTCAACATTTCGTCCATTTCATTTCACGAAGTGTGCATAGAAACACAATAGTTGGGAAAATCAATGTTTGCATGATTTCTATTGCAAAGACATGTCACTGTAGATCCGTTAAAAAAATGCATGATCAGTAATGCATTTCAGTGTGTCAATATGCAGTTTCTTCAGTGCATAGAAACACAATAGTTGGGAAAATCAAGTGTGCATGATTTCTAATGCATTTCTTCTTGCCTAAAGCCATTCTTCCTTAGTGTTTATCAACCTAAAACAATTCTCACCTATTATTACTCTTGTATTTTCTTTTAAGGTTTAAATATATTTTTAATCCTTTATCTTTTATCAAAAACGTATTTTGGTCATTTATCTTACTTTCTTTCTAACATGTTTTGATCCTTTATCTACTTAAAAAGATTCACGTTTATCCTTTTGTTATCCAAAAGTGAGAGAAAATTGGAAATTAAACCTATATGGCTTCCAACTTGTCAAAAAGGTTGCAACAATCTTAACAAAATCTCTTTCAAACGCTTAAATTCTTGTTTCTGTTTTCAACATTCCTAACAAACGACATCATTTTCCCCTATTCTATGTCAAATGAGTTTATGTTAACATTTACCTAAATTACCTAAAGAGTAATGATATTTGTACAACCAATTTCTAACAACTTTCTCTCTCATACTCACATTATATTCTTATTCTCTCTCTACCTTTTTCTCTTTCTATTGATTTTGACCAATCAAAATAGAGAAAAACAAAGTTGTCTTAGAAATTATTTAGAAAGAGGTGTACAAATATCACTATTCTTACCTAAATTGCAAATAAAGGACTAAAACATGTTAAAAAGAAGTAAAGTATCAACACACATTTTTAATAAAAGATAAATGACCAAAAATGCGAGAGAATCCAAATGCGTGTTGACATTCTAGTGACGAGAGAAAGAGAGAGAAAATGGTGAAACCAAACGAAACAGAGAACGTGACAGTGCCATCAGAAGCAACAACAATAGAATCACTCAAACGTACTTTGTACAACGTTGAACAACTCCAAACTCAATTACCTGAATTCCTTGCTCTATCAGACCCTGATCATCTCTCTACACTCCCACTCCTTCAACGTGCTCACTCTCTCTTCTCCCTCGCTAAACTCACTTCTACCCTCTTTGAATGTTCGTATTTCAATGCAACCCATTAACGTTTATCTTCAAAAATTGTAACTTTATTGTCATTTTCATCGTTTTACTGATGACCCATTTTCGTTTTGGTATAGTGAAGTTGAAGTGCAGAGGGATTAACCCAAATGACCATGCCTTCAAATCTGAGCTTGTAAGTTACATGCACCGACACCTCTTATCGAATGACATGTCTGGTGTCCGACACTGGCACAACACCGACACATATGATTACATTCAATTTATTCATCTTTGTGTTGACGCGTCAGTGTCGGTGTCCGTGTGTTTCATAGCTTATTTGTTGTTCAAGTTTTGCAATTTGGGAATGCATTGTGTTTTTTTTGCTGAAAATTATTGATTTTGTGTTCAACAGGATAGGTTAAGTGTGTGCCAAAAGAGACTGGAACGCCTTCCAGATTTGAGTGAAGGTATATTTTCATGTTGCATGTTTCTTAGACCCTGTTTGTTTGGATAAGCAACTCAATAAGAGGTCATAGTAAAATAAAGTCAAACGATTTTCCTATAAGCTGTAAGATGTTCTCAAAGCTATCCTGGTGCAGAACTTATGGAAATAAGCAGAAAACAAGTTATGGATGTGTCATAAGTTGTTTGCATAAGTTCTTACAAACAGTCTCACAAGTGCTTATGTCACTAGTTAAGCTCAAATAAGCCAATCCATAAAATAGACCTGTGCTCTTTCTTGACCATGCTTATCATAAGTACTTTTCATTGGTTGAATTTTCAAATAGAGAATGAAACCATGATGTTTCATTCTAAGTGTTGAGAGATTTAATGTTGCACATTCCTCATCTTACTGCTGGTTTTGTGAGATTGAGTTATCTCTAATATCTAAGACGATATTAAGTCCTATACCACATCTTTAGACTCTAAAAACCACGTTTTGTCTTTCTTGTGCGTGTTTTGTTTGTTTTAAGAGTTTCAGTCAATAATATCAGTGGTGGACTGTGATAAATTGTGGAATGTCAAATATCCGCTATGTGAAATAGCAGATAGCATTGCGTGCAAATAGAGGAAGCCACATAGGGGTTGGAATGAGTCAATGGTATATAAAATGGTTGCTGATGCATACAAATAAAAAAGGGAATGGAGGCAAAACATAACTTATATGTTGAAAGCTTTACATATTATAGTGAATATTAGAGTAATACTCACAGCCTCCTCAGTTTTTCAATTTCAAAAATAGGTTATATATGGTACACAGAGTGCAGGCTCTTCAACTTTATTATTTTCAAAAACCCTATTTTAATTTTCCTGCTACTGCCACTATATATACTACCAGAAACTGGAATAGCGGCCGCTATTGCCCTAAAAGAAAAACTAGGATAGCGTCATGGTTTTTATATTGCGGTTTTTCCCCTCAAAATCTGCTATGCTATACCGCTATAGCACACTGCTATTTGACAACACGGGTTTCAATTTATATTGCCAAGGTTGTTGTCTTCGTTTTGATTGTCTAATGTTAAGAATTTGATTGAATGGGTTGGATTTTGATAATCTTTTTGTTTAACACTCTGTTGGCTTGCTCCATACGTGTCTTTCATTTTGAATCTCATGTGTTTGAAAAAAAAATGGTTATTTCAAGCAGAACAGTGGCAAGATATGGTGGAGCAAAAGTTTTACGAGGAGCAGACTGGTCAAAAGAGGAAGTATCCATCTTCTGAAGAACAATTCGATCAAATTGATTCCAAGGAGTACGTGGAGAAATTGCCAGGGGAGGATGTTGTTGGTGGTAGTAGTAGTGGAAGCAGTATCAAGGAATCAATAATAATTGACTTATCGGATGATGATGACGATGATGACGATGAGGTTATTGCACCCTTATTACCCAAACTCTGTTTTCTGGGATTGTTCTCATTTATTTTATGAACTTGATGTCCTCCAAATTTTATGTATTTTGGTAGAGTAGCTGCATTATGATCTCTATCTAATTTAGGGTGATAAGAAATTTACTGTCATTAGAATAATATAACGACTTCTGAGTTCTGATATGTGAGTCTGAGGGTTTTGTGAGAATAATATCTGTACAAGCATTGCGCGTTTAGCAATGAAGTCAAAAATCATAGGTTACATGAGATTTGAATGTGGAGGCAGAAAAAGTGTTCCATCTTTGAGATATATTTATTTACAATCAGTCATTGAGTTCTAGCAAAAGTTCGGAAGGTATTTACCATAGGGCTTGCAACTAGAATGATTAAGTTTAAAACTTAGCATAGATAATACGACTGAAGGGAATATCATTCCTTGCATTATATGTGAAGAGTCCTCACTCTTTTAGCGAGTTTTGATGTTTATTGGGTATTTCTGTCACATTCAAGTTCTCCCTACCTTCTGTTAGTGTACTGTTGATTGTATTGATGAGTGAGTACAGATATTTTGTCTATGCATCTGAAAAAACACAAGCATAAACATAATTAGTTAATTCGTTTGGTATTTCTTTTTTCATTTAGCAAGTGATCTTAGGCCTAAGCTTTCATTTTCTCATTAACTGATATACCACTAAACTGCTTTAAACAAAATATGTGATTATCACTGAGAAAATACAATTTTACGACTTTAACTAAGCCAGTCTCTTTCATGAACTGTTGGTTGAATTATTCAAGGGAAAAGGTAAAATTTGAGTTATTGGTATTCTACTAGTTATATTTCCTAAATGACAGGTTCACCTTATTAAGTGTAAGGATCTTGATAAATTTCCATTGTAGTATGGAATGCACACCTAATGTCGATAGCCCTTAAGCTTGAATAACTGGGTGTGTGCTTCTCATGTAATTGTATAAGTAGAACAAAAGAGGCATGAAATAAGGCAACAAGGTCACTGGTTCTAGTGGTTTTATGTGTTTGATTATTTGATGAGTGGTTCTGGGATGTGAAAATGAAATGATAAAGCTTGTGGGCTTAGAATTACAGTATGAACTAATGCCATCACCACTGTACTAATGAGCTGAATTGAAGAGAACAATCCAACTCAATTAATAATTAACAGGTCTCTTTGAGCTCTTAATTTAGCCCTTTGGTTATAGAAGACCAGTCTTCAAAAGTATAGTTATTTCAGTTGTCGACAGGGATGACTGTTCAGGTCGAAGTTGGACACTTGATGACCGTTCAGGTCGTAAAGACCAACCTGCTGCAACACCTATCCCCGTAATGGCCATCATTGCATTCTTAACGGCCTTGGGACTCCTTCAGTGGTCCCCAACACCTCTATTCACACGCTCTGTACGGATGTAGATCGTGAAAATGACGTGTCTTATCCTACACGTTGGTTAATCATGAGATGAAGGATATTTGCTGATCCCAAAAGATGACCTAATTAATGGTCATGCATTGCAGAAAGAAGGGGAAAACCTAGAAGACAAAGGATATGGATTTTTTAGACCTAAACTTGAAGGCTTTTGTTCTAAAAGCCAAAGGAGAACGCGTCTCGTTTTTTTTTTAGGAAGAGAACATATCTCTTGTATTAGTGTTTAATTATGAACCTTAGCCTGAACAATCAAACTTGGGGCCTGGGGTTATATCTCTATCCTGGAACAGAACTTGTGTAGTCATTACTTATTTTATACCATATATAATTGCTTTGTTTACTGGAGTTTTCCGAAATCTAGAATATTTATAGGTTTTACTGTTCTGATATTTACTTTGTAATTTTTTTGCAGTATATGTGAACAACTTGGAGCTGTGTTCATGGGAACAAATCGTTTTGATGTGTTCAGTGTCCTTGTTGCTTTTGCATGACTCATCAAAGCTTGGTGATGCGTCAAGAATTAAACGGAAAGTGGGTCGCACACTTAAATGTCTCATCTAATATGTAACTGTTATCCAGCTATGAATTGCTGTTTGTAAGAGATGAATGCTTATTGCTTATGGCTTGCGACTGGGGTTAACTATGCTTTTTAACGGGTGTTTTAAGACTACTATTGTGCCTTCAACTATGTATATATTGTATGGATTCAAAGTTAGATGATGACTTTTGATGTCAGTTTTTGATTTCATATTCATTCAGCAACATGTCCTGTCTGCGTTTAAGTTTCATGGTTGTAATTTAATGTTCTCACCATTTGGGTTCTTAGGTTGGCCAAATGCAAAGTACAATCAAAACCGACTTGGTTATGACAGCCTAAGTCTAAGTTTGGTTGTATGATTGTTTTGAGGCACCTTCTAGGGCGCGAGAGCTTAATAGATCCTTAATAGATCTCCCACCGTGGCGAGTGAGCTTATGCTAAATTTGGTTGTATTGTAACCTTACCTATGTAAATTATTGGTTTCCCAAATTACCCTTATTCACTGTGTCCCACTGCAGTATGACATATCCTTTCGACTATCTTCCTTGCCGGAAAGTAGCTGCGCTGGCCATTGAGTTCTTGACACCCTTTCATCGAGCAGACGACGAAAATGAACACGAAATCGCTCCGTCAGACTCAAAGAATTAAAATAAAAAATTTGATCATTAATCTAAGGGTGCAAACATATCAGAGAGAATTAGCAGGCATTAAAAAAAAATGTGAAGAGAAAAACCTTAATTGAAGAATTTTTGAGTGGAAGTGAAAGACAGCTTAAGTCAGTGTTGAGAAGCGGCCTAGGGCGTGGAGTGAAGCTAGTGTTACTCATAAAACCTTACCAACTCCGTACACCAAGATCCATATTTGTAAGTTCTTTGAGCAACAAACCCAGAAACCAAATAGATAGATCAAATTTCTGGGTTCTGCCATGGCGTTGTTTTGTTACAGATTCAATTTTTTTTATTAATTCATAAAATTTAAAATTTCTTTACTTTTCGATTTTAATTTTTTTGATTGTACTCTAAACCGTAAACATCAAATTACACCTTGATGTAAAAATTCTGGCTCCATATCAATCTTTCCTTATTTCTTTTAGATTTTAGTGGTTGATTGCATGTGAAAGGATTTCCAATTAAACTTACTCATTTTTTTTCACTTTGGCGTTCAAACATTTGAGAAATACCTCATAAAATGCCATAGTTTTTTTTTTCTTTTGTAAAATAAAACAAATTGTCATAATCTTATAACAATAATTTCCACGCTAAATATAATACCAGAAGGTATAGTAAAATGAAAAATGCCAAGGCCACAGAACATATATAATGGAATTTATATTAAAATATGAATGACAAGGTCTCAACAAAAATAACAAGCTAACAATCACCTCACTGTGACTGTCTCTTAAACTTAATAAAACCAATCCCAATCTTAATCCTAATAATACTAATATTATGATTATCCAAACTAAAATAGGGCAATTCAAATCAGAAAAGCCACATAGCAAGCACTAATCCCATAGCCACAAAAACACCACCACCTTGCAAAACAGTTGCACCACTTGTTGGAGCTGGAGCAACTGCTGAGCCAGCTGGACCTTCAACCTCAACTGGTGAAGGTGCTGGTGAAAAAGCAACAATGGGCCTACTTCCCCCCCTTAGACTCATGACAACCACAGTAAGCTTCTGACCCTTCTCACAGTGACCCTTTTCTCCACTGATGTAGTAGTATGGACCAGAATGATCAAATCTCACTTTAGTGTTCCCATCATTGTAGTGTTTGATAGGGTTTGAGGTGTTGCAGCTATCATAATCTTCCTTACTCACTTGTAAAACAGAATCTTTTCCAGCTTCATATTTCCAAACTGTGGAACAAAATATGAACAATAAAATGGTTAATGGTTAGTCACATCACATAATATAAAAATTGAATTTTTATCAACAAAAAAATATAAAATTTTAAAAACAAAAATACCATGATGATGGAAATATTAAAAAAAAAAAGGATTTTTAGGAATAAATTTACTAAGATCATGAAACCATCAACATAAGATTGAAATTTTACAGATCAGAAAATAAACATTGGAAGTGACAAATACCAAGATGATGAAACCAACATAAAGGTTGAATTTTTACTGATAATTAAGGGAAAAATCAACATAAAGATTGAATTTTTAGGGATAAAAAAGGAAATGATTAAAGAAAAAGTGAAAATTACTTAGATGGTCTCCAACTTGAAAACGAACACTTGAAGCCCATTTGTTAAGAGAATCAGATTCCGAAGGGACCTTCCATGCATCAGTTTTGCCACCACCAAGCAAGATATCTTTAGCTGCAAAAGCACAACCAAAGAGAACAAAAAGAACCAAGAGAGAACAAGATGATGAAGAAGATGAACCAGCCATTGTTTTTCTGCAAAATGTCGAAAAAAAGAGTTTATTTTTTTTGCTTTGTTTTCTTAAAGATGCAGAAATTATGGATGGTTTTTGAGTGAGGTGTGTTTGGGAAATGGAGGGGTCTATTTATGGTGGTGTGATGAGAAAGTAGCCGTTGTGTGATGTTGGGAATAGTGAAAAGAAAGTTCTGGATTACTGACTGTGGGACCCACTGATTTTGTTTTCTTGTAACTTGTTTGTGCATGCATAGAAAGTAACGGTCAAAAAATAAATGGTTTTCTTGGTACTGGCTAGTCAAAGAAATTGGAAGGGTAGAGCAGAGGAGAAGATATTTAGAATGGTGAATTTTGTTTCATGAAATAATAATTTGAATTTGTGAGAAGTATGTGGATAAATCTTCTCCATTTAAAGAAAATAACTTTAATTCTTTAGTAATATACTTCATTCGGTCTCAAATATAAGAAAATACTTTTTTTTAAAAAATCATTGAGTAGTTAATGTATCTGGTCTACATTGTAAAACAAATACATTAATTATTCAATGAACCTAAAAAAAGAATTTTTTCTTATATTTGAGATCGGAGGGAGTAGTAAATAAAAGTTGAGATTTATAAGATGAAAAAACATGTTTATAACTAACTTTAAAACACAAAAACTAAAAGAAAAAGAGATAGACAACTTATAATAATAAGAGAAAAAACATCTTTTTGCTCAAAAAAAGAAGAAGAGAAAGAAACATATTTTAATGAATTCACCCGTTTCCATTTTCATTAAGATGATCAATGCAATTTAAGAATTCAAAATTATTGAAAATAAACGATAACAAAAAAAAAAGTAGAATAAGAAAGGTTTCTTCAAGCCAAATAAATTATGTTTGGAGTTGGATTTTGGCTTTTTTTTTTTTAAACCATGAAGTGGTATGCTAATATGTAGTTTGGTCGTTAGGTAAACATAGTTTAAATTATTTCATTTAAGAATCGAACTCGAGTTTTTTCAAACGATATGTCATTTGGTGGAACTTATTAACTACTTGAGTTCAATTGTTTGATTGAAGTTTGGTTGATTTTGAAAGGGCACGAGGTTAAATGGGTGAAAAGTCAAGCACAATAAACAAACTTATAAATGATAGTTTATACACTCAGATCATCCACAATGGTGGTACCTAACTCCATAAATGTTGATACATGTTAGGTACCACCATGGGAGGAAAACAATTTGAGTGTTTAACGGGTTGAAGGTTTCAAATCAGCATTTCGTCTACCCACAAGTCCCACGTCACTTTAGTATTAAAAAAATGAAATATAATATTATAGAATTATTGATAGATAATTAGCGAGTTCTGTTTAAAAATTTATGATGTACTAGGTTGGAGGAATTGAGTGTTTATTAAATATTATTATTAAAAAATTATAAATCAATGATGTGTACACGTGAGACCTGCTGAAGTACCCAAAAATAGATTTCTCCATTGTGGATGCTCTCATATGGCTAAAAAGATTTGTTTAGTAACGTAATTTTCGCACGAGCTTATAGCTTATTTTATAGTTTATAATTTTTATTGATAAACTAATGTATCATCACTCAATTCAAATCATCACCATGATTGTTGATCTATAATTCTATAATCTCACTAATAATCATTAACGTGATTGATCAACAATCGGCCTAATTATTTACGTGAGCGAATTGACTCTTGACCACCAAGCCTTCAAGCAATCGCTTGTGTGATTGCCTCTCTTGGACTCTAGCTTTTCAGCGATGACATACAGATGCCCATGGCCTTGCATGGTCTCCTAGATTGATAAACCACCTCCCACGACACCGAGGATTAACAAGTCTTTTGCACAAGAGGTATTAATGTAGTGAATGTACATTGTGATCCATTACATGTTCCAACAATTAGGGGTGATACACTTTGTATTAAGATTACACAGCAAGAATATGAACTGGCCTTCGCAGAATCTCAACAAAAATTACATGGCCGACTGATCCTCAATAAGAGGACAAGACTTTTACCGCAAAGGAAACCCACAAAAGTTGTCGAAACTTTGGAAAAACAACCCATCCATGGTGTATGGTCTCTTTATGGAAAGGGTTTTTCGAGTTTACTTTTGGCACAACAGAGGATCTTTGATTGGTCTGGTCGCAAGGAACAATCAACATGAAACCGAGGTTCTTAGGTTTTCTAAGTGGACCAAGGATTTTAATATATATTCTACACGACAAACTCAATCCCAGGTTTGGATCAGACTTTTGGAGCAACCTCAGGAATATTGGCGCGATCATACTTTTCTTGAAATTGTTGGGGAAATAATTACTCCTCTACTTATTAAATTTGCTAAAAAAATAAAGTCTTCGGACATTATGCTTGTATTTTAGTGGATATTGATTTTTCTCACTGTATATTTGATGTAATACTAGTTGAAAGAGACGACTTTGCGTTTCAAATTGGAAGTTGCGTTTTGAATGGCTCCTTAATTTTTGCTCGCATTGCTAAATTATTGGTCATGACATCACGTTTTGTCGTTGTAACAAGAAACCTATACATGTTCCGAAGAAAATGATTCAGAAATATGTTGAAAAGGAGAATACATATGACATAAGATCCTCCAAGGCTTTTAAGTTGCTAGTGAGTATTCATGCATCACCTGCTATTACCCGTGTTGAAAATGTTGCCGCAAATACGATGACCCATGATGCAACAGTTGTTGCTAATGACGATAATATTGATGCAAATGTTGTGACCCATGATGCAATTGTTGTTACTAATAATGAAACTATTTCTATTAATTAAACTCATATTATGCTTGCACCAACAGCGTAGAAGTTCCCCATGGTTACTCATCTTGAGCATCATCCTAAGGCAATCATTACTTTTCACTTTGTTTTATCAAACACCACCGATGAAATTATGGATACGTCTACATTGGATGGAAAGAGACCTATTCTTGAGTTGGTGCAGTCTGAAACTATTGATCTCCTTCTGCGAGGTCGTCCCAGATAACTTTAAAGTTAGTGGATATCAGTCATGATGACACTGGTTCAGAGAATGACATACATGAGCATCAGAATCGTCGTCAGAAATATTACCATAACACATCCAATTTTAAGTAGCGTTGCTCAAAAAGATCTTGCAATTATTCAAGAAGTTTTTGACTCTAGAAAGTCCCGAATAGAATGTTGAGAATACAAGTTTTACACCTTATGTTTCGAAAAGTCACCGAAAGAAGATGAAGTCCAAAATTAGAATTATCAAATACAATACTCGATACAAGGGAGAGTATATCAAATATTACTCGTGAAGTTTCTCTTTTGGAGCATTAGGAGTGTTGCATTATCATTCTTCCTTCTTTAACTGAGGATGTTATAGTTTGGGAAAATTTGACGGATGAGAAAATTCATTTGTTTTTAAGGGATCGCCTAGAATTGCCCAATTCCCGATTCGTTTATCTCTTTTTTATTTTCTTCTTGTCTTTTTTTTTTGTTTCCTTGGGTACGACACAACCCTCCTAACTCGTTGTATTTCTTTCTCTTTTATTAATAAAGTTTTGAGAATGCTGGTAAGGGATATGAGGTTCTAGGGGTGTCAACCTAATTGAGATGTTTATTGTCACTCTAATGCAAGTTCATACTTTTTTTTCATCTTAAAAAAACCCAGATATCACACCTTTGTGTGTAACACCTTTTCTAGGAAACATAGGAATGATAAGGGCAAAATAATATTCATTTTAGAGCAAATTGTCAATTTAATCCCTAACTCTGCACCTCGTTGTCACAAAGGTCTCTGACTCAGAATTAAATACGAAGAAGTCCCTGACTCTGCACTTCCGTTATCACTTTAGTCTCTGACGTTAAATAATTATGTTAAGTGATGATGTGGCACATGTTTTACGATGACATGGTATATGAGGTGTCACAGGGACTAAAGTGAAAGTAGAAAATGATCACTTTGATCCCTGAACCAAAAATCAATATCCCCAAATTGAATCTCAAATCCCTAAATGACATCTAATTCTCTCTAGCCAAATAAAAAAGATGAAAAATCCTATTCTACCCATAAATCAAATGTTGCAATGTCTCCTTACTGTCAGGGATCTGACTGATAATAAGTATCCATAGTCAGAGATCTAACAATAAGTTGGTGTTTAATGCAAGATTGATTTTGAACAAAAGAGAGAATTACATGACATTTAGGGATTTTAGATTTAGGGATTTAGAGATTTGAGATTCAATTTAGGCATATTGATTTTTGGTTCAGGGACAAAAGTGACCATTTTCTACTTTCACTTTAGTCCATGTGACACCTCTTATGCCATGTCATCTTAAAACATGTGTCACATCATCACTTAACATAATTATTTAACGCGAGGAACTAACGTGATAACGGAAGTGCAGAGACGAGGACTTCTTTGTATTTAATACTGAGTTAGAGATCTTTATGACAGCGAGGTGCATAGTCAAGGACTAAAGTGATCATTTACTCATTCATTTCATCTTACCTATATTATATATAAAAGAATACATGATTTTGAGTTAACTTTTTTCTTTCCTATATTACAATTCATTAGAATTGTTTTATTTACTACTCTCTCCGTTTCAAAATGAATGTCGTTTAAGAATTTTACACACATATTAAGAAATGTATTAATTAAAAGAAAGAGAGATATTATTTTACCAAATTATCCTAATCAATTATTGGTTTGTTTTTCATTAAAAAAAAATAATACTTTGGAAGTTGTGTATACAGTATTAATTAAAGGGTACAATTGAAAAGAAAAAGTTATTATTGCATTGGAAAGTGACAGTGACATTCATTTTAAAACAATTTTTTTTTGGCTAAAACGACACTCATTTTAAAACGGAGTGAGTATTTTATTCTTTTATAATATATTTCAATTATTAATTACAAAAACTAAATCCATTAAAATAAGAACTACCCACTACAACAAGAACAATATTATTTTAATTTTTTTACGTAACTCCTTTTAATCTTATTTGCCAAACATATTTTTATCATAGTAGTAATATTAAAACTTATATCTCTTTCTATATACAATCAAGCACGCACAATAAAAACGATAAATAGAAGGTGCCCGTCTTTCCGTTAGTCTACTAACATTATATAAAAATCGTACTTTAGCAAAATTTCATAATCGTCATCTTTAAAAAAAAAACATATTTAACCATATGTTTAATTCAACAATTTGATTTTTCTTCAAAAAAAAATTCAACAATTTAATTTATTAAATTTCCATTTGACAAAAAAAAAATCATTAAGTACTGTAAATCTGAAATTTTAAACAGTACTGTAAACCTGAAATTTTAGTGAGACTACAAAAATACATTGAAATACCATACATGAATGTATTATACAAACAAATTTTATTTTACAATAAAAAGTTACTAACATTTTCTTTTAATGAAACATTATCTATATATACAAGAATAGTTTTTGCATTTGATATTTTTTATTCAAGGTATGATAATGGGATATATTCCTATTTTATTTGTTATAAAAAAATTCCTAATTATCCTGCTATGAAAAAATGTCTAGTTTTTCAAAATATATCAAAAGCTTCCATTTATAAAAAAAAAAATCAAAAGTTTCCATATTGCCTTCTTAATTAAAAGGAAATATAACGATTCTTCGGCAAGGATAACTTATTTACATTTTTTATATCAAATTTTCTTCATTGCTTTTAAGAAAACTAATTTACAGTACAAAATGTAATAAACACTTAATCATGTGTAAAATTAAATAGTTAAATTTAATGTGACAAAATTTTAAGAAATTGACTATTTATAAAATAATGAATTAATTTTGTATGGACTAAAATTTGGTTTTTTATGAAGAGAAAAGAAATTTGATACTTTTTTTACAAGGAAATTTGATAATTTTACAAGGATGAAAAACATATTTAACTCTAATTTTAATTCAACGATTAAATATTTACATTACTATTTGTTAAAAAAAATGTTAAATATTTTTTTAATAACATATTTAACTCTAATTTTAATTTAACGATTGACAAATATTGAAATATCGAAAATAAATTTTTTATATTAATTAATAGTATTAGTCTACAACAAAAAGTTTTTGACTTTTTCTTTGAATGAAATATCGTCTTTTCCACGATGCTTTTTTTAGCTTATACTTTTTATTCAAGGTATATTTAAGAGTTTCCTATTTTATAGTTTTAAAAAGATCCTAATTATCGTGTAAGGAAAATAGTTCAATTTGTTTAGAATATAAGTAAATTTTGAAATACCATAAATAAATTTGTTAAATTAATTAATATTAGTCTACAACGAAAAGTTTTGACTTTTGCTTTGAATGAAATACCATCTATTCGACAATGCTTTTTTTAAACTTATACTTTTATTCAAGGTATATTTAACAGTTTCCTATTTTTTTAGTTTTAAAAAGATCCTAGTTATCATGTGAGGAAAATAGTTCTATTTGTTAAGAATATAAGTAAATAATCAAATACCATAAACAATTTTTAAAATTAATTAACATTAGTCTACGACAAAAAGTTTTTGACTTTTACTTTGAATGAAATACCATCTATTCGACAATGCTTTTTTTAACTTATACTTTTTATTTAAGGTATATTTAACAGTTTCCTATTTTTTTAGTTTTAAAAATATCCTAATTATTGTGTAAGGAAAATTGTTCTATTTGTTCAAACATCATATTAGACCATAATCATTGCATTCTTAATTAAATGAAAATAAAATAATTCTTTACTAATCCTCTGTATAACATAACTAACTTACATCAACTATCATCAAGTAAGGACTCAATACAAGTTATCGAGATGAGTAGAATTGAATCATTAAGGTTCTTGTCACATCAACAAAAAAATAATGGAAGAACCCCCTTCTCCACCACCAATAACTTCACAATCTTTATCAATAGCTCATCCATCACCATCACCTCCTCCTTCACCTCCACACTCACCACCAATAACTTCACAATCTTTTTCAGTAACTTCTCCTCCTCCTCCTGCTCCCTCTCTATCATCATCATCATCACATTCACCGTTAATGACTTCACAATCTTCATCAATAGCTCCCCCGCCTCCACCACCACTGAAATTACAATCTTTATCAATAGCTCCTCTACCTTTGTCATTATCGCATTCACAGCCAACACTACTTATAAACCCTAACCCAAATCACCAACATGACCAATGTGATTCTGACGAGTTCCTCCTCAGCAATGGTAAAAAGTTTGAGAAGAGCCAAGTTCCTGTGAGAATCATGTTTTACCTAAACAATTGGTGGCATGATTTCAAAGATGAAGCACTGGATTCCTTACGTTGCGGATTTGCGAGTGGAAAAACAATTGTTCCTCTAAAAATTGAAGGTTCAATGTATGCCTTTGATTTTTTACGCATGCTACAAGTCCATATTGACTCTAAGATTCATAGATCCATTGCATGGATTGATGAAAAAGGTAAACCTTTCTTTCCTACAAGATTTATTGATCATGATTTCTCAAAAATAGTTGCAATTGATGATGATAATGAGAAGGGTAATAGAAAAGTCCAATATGATCAAGAGCTTGCTGTTGTAGCCAAACAAAAAAGTTTAACTCCTGCCTCTAAATTTCCCAATGCAAACTTGTTGAGTAAGAGTAACAAGACGTATGCATACATAAACAATTTGTTCATGAACAATGTTGTTCACATCGATCCTCGTGCCACTGTCACATCCATTCATGAATTTCAAATTTCAAATCCTCGTGGAAGGGATCGTTGAGAGGCTTTTGCGAAGAACATTGAGGTTACAAGAGCTGCGCAAGGTAAGGTGAATATTGTTTATGGCTGGTATGCAGCTCCAACAGAAAAAGTGGCATCCATTTTTTCTGACGGCTTTGAACTAATTCCCAACTATCCAATCCTGCGATCATCAATTGGAGCTGGTATTTTTTTAGCTGACCTAGAGTCACCCCAACACAGGTAGTTACATCATCAACTTAAGTTTCCTTTTAGTTTAAATGATTCATGAATTAATCACTCAGTTTGAACCTGAGACCTAGAGAAGAGCATGCTCCTAAGTTCCAGATCTTCACCACTAGGCCAACTTTTGAGGGTTACTTAGTTACATAATTATTCTCACATTTGCATAAAGAAACGTGTTCCAAAAGAGTGACGCAATAAGTTTTGAGTGTTATTAAAATAATCAATTGCATCATCTAATTAACATTATATAAATTATTTTTAACTTTGCATTTATGATAATGAGAATTAATCAAAGGTTAATAAAGTTAATTTAGTAAAATCGTAATTATTTTCAGATAAGTTTTTAGACCAATAAAATATGAAATATTTTTATTTTAGTCCCTATAATTTTTTTATTAGTTTTAATCTCTATCTTTTACAAAAACACGTGTTTTTAATCCCCTCATTTTTATAAAAGTTAAATATTAAAAATCGTCAGAATAATTTTAAGGACTAAACTTGAAAGATTTGTAATTTTACATGGACAAAAAAATACACTTTTATTTTGTATTTAATTTGTGTGAAATTATCTCATATGATAATCCATGTGGGACAGAAGGAGTATAAATTTTATGTTGCAACAATAATCGATAAATTTCTATCTGTGTTGCAGTGGTATGCAATATCAAGTGGATAAAGATGAAGAGAAGCATCTTATACTTTGTCGTGTTTTGCTGGGAAGTGTGGAAAGAGTGGATCTTGAATGTTATCAAATATATCCTTCCAATACGGGATATGATACTGGATCTGATGATCCTAAAAATCCTAAGTGGTATGTGGTGTGGGCTAATGATATAAACAAGCGTATACTTCCTGTTTGTGTCGTCAGTTGCAAAACTTCTGTTGCGGTCGGTAGTTGTAACATTTCTTATTTATCCTTTATGGATTTTTATGTGTTCTATATAAAACTATGCGTTTTATTTTCTAATGAGTCAAGTGGCGAAACTCACACGCATTTAGTGCCGAAAAGTGGAGAATTGCATATTCAAATCTATTAACTTATATAATATAGTTTTAGTTTATTTTTGTTTAATATATATTGTGGATGTTGACCAAGTCAATACTTAATATATGTACATAATATATTAAACTAAAATAAACTAAAAAGTATGGTAGGGGTTAATAGAATTTACCCCTAACTTTCGCTTCTTGTATATTTGCAGCGAAATGAGAAATGCTGCCTATTGAACTACTACCTACGGTTACCAGGATGTTTTTAAGGATAAAAAGCCAAATACCTATTGAATTAATCCCTTCACTTCAAGATATATATGACTCTTTCAAGGTACGTTATTGCTTCTTACATTTTTTTGAATGACTTATTTTACTATATGAATCTTAATATTATGATGGTGATTAATGACATTTCCCCTTGCATTTCTCTATGACATGTTTTAGGAGGGCATTATAGACTTCGATTTGTTCGTGAACCAAGTGGAGATACTTCTGGGTCCTCAAATGACATTGATGCTTCTTAGGCCTTCTAATTGAGACCATTGATATTATCATAGTTCAAGTTTTAGATGATAAAGACTTAACCATGTTGTTGTGTCACATAATAAAATGAGATAATGAATATTAGTTTAAGAGAATAAATAGGCAGAGTTTTTTGTAACTCGATTTTCCCCAAGATATTGTGCTTTATTTGTATCTCAAGTCTATGTTACAATTTGAGTGACAATAAAAATGTGTTTGTTGTATTACTTCTTACCTTGATTTAAAGTTTGAGTTCAATCATATTAAACCGTTAGGTCGAGACTTGCTAAATATTTATTATATTTAAGTTTAGACTTTGTTCCCATCAATGACTGGACTAGTAAACAAAGTGTTTTATAGATTATGAGTTAAGTGTCTAAGATTATTTTTATGCACGAGTAGTTGTCTTCTTCTTACTTTCAAATTGCTTCTATTGAATGTTCTCTAATACCTAGAGTTTGCACTCCACTTGAATGGCGATATGTTTATTACTAGAAAGTATAAGGAACATAAGCATATGTAAACAAAATGTGGCCATGATATAGTCCATGTAGTTGAAAATCAAAAAATGATGTCATTCATAATGTGAGAATTTGGGGGTGGAAGCAACATCAATGCTAGAGTTTTTTTCTTTTAACATACTCCATCCGTTACTAATTATGAGTAAAATTGACTTTTTAAGTTCATTCAATTAATGATGTATGTGGTCCACAATATGAACCACATACATAATTAATTGAATGAACCTAAAAAACAAAATTTACTTATAATCAGTAACAACGGGAATAAAGAATATGGTAAATTGTGAATTAGGAATAAAAAATAATATATATTGCCGATAATTAATAAATAAATAAAGGTATAATAGTGAAAAATAATAAATATTGTATTGATATTCTAAAATGACAATTATTTTCAGAAGAAAAAATAGTGAAATAATCATTAAAATGAGACGGAGAGTATTGAATTAGGAGTGATAAAATTAGTATAATTGGTGTGTATTATTATAAAAATATAATTTTTGAAGAAAAAGTTAATAGAAATAATGAAAATGAAACCAATCATCCATTTTATGATGATCTTTAACAAATGAGTCAGTTATTATGGGACAGAAGAAACATCCAACTATTTCTTTTATTTTGATCAAGTAGTTTAATGACTAAAGCTTACATATTTTATATATGAAGAAGTAAGTGTTTGAAATTCGAACCCTGATTCCTACATATAATATGCAATATTAAGCGGATGACTCGACATTGTGTTTATTTTGATGGACAAAAGAGGACACCTAAAAGCAAATAATGATTATGAGGAGCACGTGGCAGCTTCAATGACACGTAGCAACTACGTGTTGAGAAAACAGCCAAATTAACATTGTACGTGGCTAAGCTACATTTTTTTGTTGTCTTGAAGCAAATAAAGTACCCTAACTAAATTATATTATACATATATTAAGCAAATAGAAGAGAAGATTGAAAATTAGCAAACAAAAGAAAGAGATAAGAATAAGAATGAGTACTACAAACGAAGATTGGAGAAAAAATGCAGAAACACACAAGATGAGTTCAGAAGAAGTAAAAGCAGCAGGAGTAGAAGCTTCAAAGAGACCACCAGGAAGTAATCATGGCTCAGCAGCTGGTGCAAATGTTCTTCACCAAAGGAAATCACTTCCATACAACTTCACCACTATGACTATTGGTGGTTTGCTTATTACAGCTGCTATTGGTTATTCGGTTTTGTATACCAAGAAGAAGCCTGAAGCATCTGCTGTTGATGTTGCTAAGGTTACTGCTGGAGTTGCAAATCCTGAAGACACTCATCCTAAGAAATAACTACAAATTGATGCGATCGAAATTGTAGTTGCGATGTTGTCATGGTCTTTTTATATTGCTGACTGAAATTTAAAACCATGATAGGCATAGTTGCTTCCTATATGTATACCATATGAGAGTTTAAGATCGGTTCCTTGTTATAAAATTTCGAGTTCAAGATTGGTTTCTTTTCTTTTAAATGTAATTTTTTGTTTTAAATTAATTTGTCTTTTTTCGTTTTCTTACATGAGGAAAGAAAACAAATATTTGGAGGAATACGATGGAGAGATATTAATCCAATTTATATTTCATTCATTTTTTATTTTTTTTTAAATTTAAGGTTTTATGAAAGAATTCTTATAATATTCTAAGCATTTTTGAAAAACTCATTTAAAAATATAAAGGGTACCCATAAAAAACAACTGAAGATCAAACATTGAAGAAATTTTAAAATTTTATAGGACCAAAAACTTATTTAAACGAAATAAATTTGAAGTCACGTCCTTACATTAGACTAACTTACTGAAAAAGCTACAACTTTGGGTAGAGATTGCTTGCAAGAGGAATGTTGACCAAGATGTCAAGGAAGACCTTTAATCCCTTGTTACAGCCCTTGAAATTCTCAAGGAAGTGCTAAATGGTTGGGGAACCAAGATCAATATATGATAAGGATTGAGTATTGTTCTTAGCTTTCTTCAATTGAGTATTGTCTTTGGATTGTTAATTCACTTCTAATTTTGTTGAGACATGGGGTACTTTTATATATCACCTGTTTCTGTCTTTCCATTAAGACGGTTGAAAAAAGAGCATTGTTAATTTTCGCCAAAAAAAAATCAAGTTATATAATTCATACAGTCAAAATTAGTGGTCATCAATATATAATAAAAGGTTTCGCTAGAAGACACCTTAAAGCAAGTTATTCTATGAGCATTTTCTAAAAGATATCAACTAATTTTAACGAAGGTGTCTTTTGGCAAAGTTATAACTAAAAAGTGAAAATCACACTTTAAAGTGTGAGTTACTAAAAGAAACTTTCATGGATGGCTTCTAGCAAAACCCTATAATGAATCTATTACGGTATGAATAAGTAACTATAGTTAGTTGATAGGTAACTAGAGTTAGTAGGTTAGTTAGTTAGGGAGTTAGTTACTTCAAGATTCTCTTATAAATACCTTACTCTATTGTACTCATTATTCATCTTTGGCTTAAATATTGCATCCGTCCCTGCAAATATGATCCGTTTAAGTTTTGGTCCCTGTAAAAAAAAAATTGTTTTTAGTCCCTGCAAAAATTTTTGTTTTTTAAAATAGTCCCTAACCTCATTTTTGTGATGATTTGCATACGTGGCACATCATGACTGGACCCATTTTGTAGTTTTTGGTCCCTACAAAATATTTTGTTTTTTACAACAGGTCCTTGCAAAAAAATTTGTTTCTGAAAATAGTAGTCCCTGGAGGGACTATTTTATAAAACAAAAATTTTTACAAGGACCAAAAACAAATTTTTTTTTTACAGGACCAAAACTGAAACGGGTCATATTTGAGTGCAATATTTAAGCCTTCATCTTTTATCAATCTATTCATTTCTACAATGAGTTTCCAGTAGTATCTCCTACATGAGTATTACAACCAGAATTTGATGGATTCTCCATCAAGATTGGGGAGATTCCATGTGTTCTTGTTACTCCTTGCTGCAACGTCGTCGAGGAAGACGATTATGTCTTTGTTGATTCGCAAGATGAGAAATTGGAAATTCTTGAACCTGAATTGATGAATTGTGACTCTGATTTCTTCGTTTATATAGTTCCAGAAGTTCTCGTCACAATTTACTGGTGAGATTGTGTAGCGTTGTTTACGTTGTTGCGGTTGTGAGGCTTTTTGCCTCGTGGTTGTTCGTCGGAAAACAGTCTGAACAACCTGTTTCTGCCATCAACAATCAACCTCGGTTTCTCAAGTTACATGATGAATCAATCGTCGATTTCAATCCTGGTGGAAGAATTGGTTCGTGTTCGCTGTTCTCAGTTTTTAAAGTTCTCCGATAAATTCATTTCCGTTTGTGGTGGATCCCTTGGGATAGAGGAAGGAACTGCTTGTCTTCATTCGATTCACACAGTGTATCGAGAGGGAGGATGTATTGATTCATAATATCAATTCAGAATCTTAACAGATCAAGAAACATGTCCGCATCATTTTGTTCTTCAAGTTCAAGGACTCATCATTCAACAGTGAAAAGCGATTTCGCTTCAAATTGTGTTTGGGTGAAATGGAATTTTGTTTTTCCATTGTTGTTGAACAACAATGATATGGTTTGTAGAATCACGTTTTCAGAATTGCTTTTGCAGCATCGCGTTACAGAAGCGTGTTAGAGTTCATTTTTTTGGTTCAGATTTTAGAAAAGCTGGTTTACGATTGGTTCAGATATTCAATTTTTATGTTTGCAGAAAGTGCGTTTAAGAAAGCTAATGGAATTGCATTTTCAGGGAGAAAGGTCTTGCTGCATTCACAACTTATCTCAGCTTCTCAATTGGGCCTGGACTTCATCAGAAAATTTGTTTGGTCTCAATCTGGGCATTCTATGTTTTCCTATCATATTTGTCATTTGCTAGTTCTACGTTCTATCATCCATTTTACTTAGTTGCTTTAGTATGAATAATCATTGTACTTTTTATTGTATTTCAAACTCAAATTGGTGAGTTTGAGTTTGAGGGGGACTATTACGGTATGAATAATCAACTATAGTTAGTTGATATGGTACATTTCCCCTAATATTGATACCGTAGAACCCAAAGTTTTGGCTTGACTGCTTTTGTTTCTTAAATCTATCTTCTCCATCCTTCAATCAATGGCCAATATATAATGTTCAAAATGAAAAACTAACAACTATAATTAAATACACAAAAAATATGAAAATAGTGTAATTTTTGAAAGAATGAAAATAGTGTAATGTTTTATGAATTTAATGAAAACATGCTACTCATTATAATTGTATCTAATGCATTCCAATTGTATTGTTTAATTTTTTTTTTTGATGAATTATTATGAGTCCAATGCATCATTAGCACATGGACGGATATTCTTTACTTATTACTAGCGAAAAAAGACTGAAACTCACGTGCTCGTCTTTCCGCTCTTTTTATTGCGCTAATGTTTGAAAATTATGAACGGTATTTTTTATTTGTGAAATTTTGATTTTGATTAAAACAAAAAATATAAATGTTTGTTGTCATCAAGTTATAACAAACCAAACTAACCATGATTATCTATTTCAATGACATTAACAATATAATAAAAAGATATAATCAAAATTCTATTTTTTAATGACACCAACAACAATCTTTATTATATAAAAGTTGTTTAAGGGTATAATTGGGATACTAAAAAAGTAAGTATGAATATACTTATCGAGTTTGTTACACTTTTTAAATGATAAAGAAAAAAACAGATATATATATATATATATATTTATATCGTGTTTGTTACTTTTTTTTAATATTTAAATTTATTTTATCTATGTGTTACATGTGTTATTTGTATTGAAAACTGAGGGTAAATTTGGAAAGAGAAAAAGTTAGCCGAAAAGATTTTTTTTTTTAAGGAAAACCCAATAGAATTGAAAGAGGTTGTTTTTCTTTTATATATAGTATAGATTACGATCATTTTTCGTCCCTCCGAAGACATCGGATAAAATTGGATCTATTCAGGAATCCCATGTGCGGCTAATAGTTTGGAATTACCATCTCATTGGAAATCATTTTCACTTGCTTAATGCCATCCATTGTTAGTAGTTTTTTTTACTTTGCTATTCCACCCTACAAAAGGAGAGTATTTAGGAGGAAAGGAGTGTTATTATGCTATATATCTTTAAAATTATCGGAAAGTAGTGAAATTATGGTGAAAGAATAATATTTCAGATTTATTTTTATTTTTTTATTAGACAACTCCTATAAAATGATTTTAAAATGTTATCTTAAATAAGACTTATTTCTTTTTTTTTTTAAGAAGACAAACTAACTCATCAAAATTAACAATGGAGAAAATAAAGTCTAAAAATATTTTCAGACGAGTATACTCTAAAGTATAGTGGACCATTTATGGTCTAATTTTATGAGATGCTCCCTTCTCATATGTAAAAAAATAATAAAAAATACTTAATTTCCCATATATTATGAAAAGTGGCTATTCCCGTTTAATGTTCTAATAAAAAAAAATGTAACTGTATTGTTTAAATTGCTGCTCATGAGAGCTTGTTCCATAAAAATAAAACAGTTCTTTTTTTGGTTGAACAAGTAGTATTGATTTAGGGTTTAGGGTAGATTTTTTTCTAAATAGATCCAATTTTATACTAAATAATCTATACAATAATTTTTATATAATAAAGATTGTTGTTGGTGTCATTAAAAAAAAGAATTTAGATTATATTTTTTGTTATATTGTTGGTGTCATTGAAATAGATAATCATCGTCAATTTGATTTTAATTTGAAAGCAACAGCCATTTATATTTTTAGTTTTAATCAAAATAATTTTTTTTATAGAAAAACATCATTCATAATTTTCAAACGTTTGTGCAATAAAAAGAGTGGAACTAAATAATATATATTAATATATATATTCCTTTAATAAATGGAGGAGTTGTCTCACTTACACCATCGTAACTAAATAATATTGAGTGATATACAAACCCTAAACCCTAAACTCTAAACACTCTGAGACTAGCAAATGGTTTAAGGTTGGGATTTCCCGTCGTTCGTCTTGCTAGTAATTTGATTTAATGTCCTCTAGATTCTGGTTGTTTCATCTGTTTTGCTTTGTTTTTTTTCTTTCGTTTCTTTTATCCTGGAGGGTTTTGGTTTGTGTGAGTTGCTTGTGTCAATTTCATTTATAAAAGCTACTACTTCCTAGCTCCATGACATCATAATTGTTTTAAGAAAATGATTGACCGTTTTGCTAAATTTTAAGAATATAACTACGCATATTAATTAAAGAAGTGAAATAGTTCTAATGAAATTTTTCTATTTTAATTGAGTTTTTCTATCATGTGTAAATTTGCATATGTTAAGAAGTTTAAAAAAATAAGTTTGCATTGGTGTTTATACATTTAATATTAAAGATGTATCTTTTTAATAAATAATTGTTGATTTTCAATAAAAAGTTTTCACTTTTAGTTGATTTAATATGTGCAATATTGCACCTGATAGAAAGACACTATATATTCTTTCAAAAAAAAGAAAGACACTATATTATTTTTCTCTCTTTTCGGTTGTTTGTCCTCTCATATCAAGTTTGATGTTGACCTCATGTCCACGCTCAATTGTATACAATGTTAATGTTAATCAACAATGATAACTGAACACAAAAATTTAGACACAATACAGACATCATGGACAGTTTGGACATTTCAGACTTAAAAGCAGGGGTATTTTTGTAAAGACACAACACTCAATCTTCTTCCTCTCTTCACTGCGACCTTCTTCCCTCTGTATTCTTCCACCATCCTTTGTTTCATCACCACCGCCCTCTTCCACCACCGTCGTCCTCACCACCGCACCCTTCTTCCCTCATATATGGAACTGACAGCGTCGACGACCTCCTCTTCTCGCTCACGCCGTCAGAGATCTGTTCAGAGCATCAACATCATCCTCATCAGCCACGAACATCGTCCAGATCTGGAGACGTCACGACCATCCTCACCACCATCAAATCGTCATTGAGAAAACAAATTTGTTCAAAACTCCGACGAGAACTGAGCCCAGATCCGTCCTTGCCGCCAAAGATTCGTTCATAGCTCATGATTATAAGACTGATAGAAGAAAAGACGACAGTGGTTACGACAACGGTGATTAGTGATAGAAGTTACGACGGCGGCGGCTAGAGAACCGGCGAGCAGTGGCATTGAACAGAGAGAATGGTGGCAGGGAAAGATGGTCTTAAGGAGAGAAAAGGAAAGAAAATAATAAAAAAAATGAAAAAAAGATGTATAAAGCTACAGTGACATATGGCCTATATTGTGTTAAGTTTTAATGTTAAGAAAATTTAGGTAAGTTAAATCTCGACTGTTACGGTAGTTAGGACTTCTTGTTCAAAGGGCTTAATTGGTTTTATAAATACTACAAAATTACTTAAATGTAGAAACTAAACTCATATATCCCATGTGGTATGAGTCGCTACACTATTCTTGTCTTTTAGGTACCGTTTGTCCCGACTTTTTTTTTCCAGTTTCTCTACGTTTTTTTAAGGAGAAGCTAGGCCAAACACAATATCAATTAAGTTACTTATTAAAAAAGTACTTTTTTTAGAATGCATAAAATTGAATGGAATGAGCTTTAGCCAAAAGTTGTTGAATGCTACTTCAAAAAACTACTTCTCGACAATTTATTTCACAAGCACCTCTCTTCAACCCGCGCTGGGAACCTTTTTTTTTTTTTTTAATATTTATATTTCAATATTGTTTTTTCTTCCATTTAATTTTTTTTTTTAACTGGTCCATTTAATTATTTTTTTGAAGGAGGGTCCATTTAATTTTATTATCTTTTTTTAAGGAATTATATTATCTTTTTATCACTTATATATTTAATTTCAATATCGTTTAATTATCACAGTTTCGCTAATATTTTTATTCACGTTGTCATTGAATGACACCAAATATTTGTGTTCCCTTTCTTCAACCTCGCAAATATACACACACATCAGAGTTTAGAATAATACTTTATGTTTGTTTGTCTATTATTTTGTTACGCTAATGCGTATGATTTTTTTAGTGTTGCATAATATGTTCGTCTGCCTCAGTGAAAGAATCGTGGAGCTGAAGAATATATATATGTAATATGTATATGGTGTGTGTATATATAAAGAGAATAGTTGGTTTTTTCTTTTTCAATTATACTCTATAACAAATTTTGTTATAAGAATACCATATTTTTGATGTCATTCAAAAAGATAAGAATTTATATTATATGATATTATATTTGTTACATTGTTGGTGTCATTGAAAAAGATATGTTTAGTTTTTTTAATAAGAAAAAGATATGCATATATTGTTACAATATAAATGTGCAAAATATACATAAGTATAATTTTTTTAGGCATCTATACTTTTACTTTTAATTAAAATCAAAAATTTATAAAAATAATTATACGTATTACACAACACTAAAAAAAATTATATGCATTAGCGTAACAAAAAAAACAGACGGACGGACATAAAGTATTACTCTAATCGCTAATATGTGTGTATATATTTTCGAGGCTGAAGAAAAGGAATAAAAATATTTGGTGTCTTCAATGACAATGTGAATAAAAATATTTGCTAGGTTGTGATAATTAAACGATATTGAAATATATAAGTGATAAAAAGATAATAAATTCCTTCAAAAATAGATAATAAAATTAAATGGACCCTCCTTCAAAAAAATTAAATGGACCGGATAAAAAAAATTAAATGAAAGAAAAAAACATATTGAAATATAAATATTAAAAAAAAAAGGTTTCTAACGTGATTTGAAGAGAGATGCATGTGAAATAAATTGTCGAGAAGTAAGTTTGGTACAATATTTTGCCAAACAACTTTTAACTTAAAAATAACTTTAAAACAAAAAAAATAACTAAACCAAACAACTTTACCTTTTTAAAGGAGTTTTTAGACCGTAAAAAAGTCTGGTCAAACGGTACCTTAGTTTATCATTGGGTTAATGGTGTTTTACCCCCTGTAATATAGGTTATTTCTGATTTTTACACCCTGTAAAATATATTTTTTGATTTACCCCCTGTAAAATATTTTTGTTTTAATTTACCCCCTAATAGGTCATTCAAAAACCAAAATTTCTGGAAGAAAAAAAAAATCGTTTTTGAATGACCTATTGGGGGGTAAATCAAAACAAAAAAAAATTACAGGAGAGTAAATCGAAAAAAATATTTTACAGGATGTAAAACCAGAAATGACATATATTACAGGGCGTAAATCACTATTAACCCTTTATCATTTGATTTTGGAATCTCAATTGTTTACTACAATAAAATAAGGGCGTCTGTCTTATTTGACATTTACATGATGATCGAATAAAAAGATGATCATGGAATCTTGATGGGTAGTTGATTAACAATTAGTTTTTTTT
>Ga0228710_1001351_pt1 | contig 36525 bp, 21 predicted proteins | sample MedpolnodulmetaG_FD_177995 | JGI IMG/M metagenome (GOLD analysis project Ga0228710, IMG submission 177995) | Root nodule microbial communities from Medicago polymorpha collected in Santa Monica, California, United States - pink nodules | ecosystem: Host-associated > Plants > Roots > Nodule...
CCCAATTGATTCATTTGTACATAGTGATGTTAGATTAGATTAATCATGTAAAGTTTGTAATGTCAAACGGCAATATTATTCAATGAAGAAACTTTATTCTTCACATCTTTGTTTATCAGTGAATGACTCAACTGCATACCCGGTCATTATTGAATTTGAGTGAGTATTATGGAAGTCAAATCTTTTTGTTTAGGATTGTCAAGAGGGGATCTTGCGAGAATCATATATTGGTCATAGAGCAAGAATACAAGTAACTTGAAAATATCTTATAACCAAAAACTTTAAGTTATTAGATTTATGGATCATTTCATTTATACGGCGTTCAACACCCAACACCCATTTTTATATTTAATGAGAGACTCTACTCACATTTAATATATCAACAATCAAACATCAAATCCTAGCACGATCGATCATATTCATATGTAATCTAGAAGCTAGTCCACGAGTGTCCCTTTACAATATTAAGGGAACGGTGTTCCAATCCTCGTAAAATGGGACACTCTAATTATAATAATTTCTTCATACAATTTTCCATTTTTTATTATAAAAATATGCTACTAAAAGTTCATGCAAACAGAAACAATTCTAATGGGATTCAATGCATTACAAACTAGAACAGATTCAATGCATTACAAACTAGAACAGATCATCCCCTGCCCGTATCTGGAAATAATGGTGGTGTGATTCTATCCGCATATTGACGACAAATATCGGAGAATATTCTTAGTACGAATGAAATTGTTTATGGAAGGTTAGATTCATTGTGGTGGCGTGATTTATGTTCAATTTTGAATGTAGATAATTTGGAAGCTAATTGGTTCTCCAACACGATTAAAAAGATTCAATTTTGAATGTAGATAATTTGGAAGCAAATTGGAAATGGTGAAAATATTATGTTTTGGAAGGATTCTTGGCTAGGGGCACAACCACTATCTTAAGGTTTCCTCAACTTTTTCGGTTTGCGAAGAACAAAGAAGTTAAACTAGCGGAATCGGGATTTTGCAGGAAAATATATGTCACTGAAATATGTTTTGAAATAGAATTTTGTCTGTCACAGAGGCTGCCTGTCGAGTTTCTCCAACAGCAATTACAATCTGTCAGTCTGAAACTTGATGTGGCTGATTCGTGTGACTGGTTGTCGGCGGTTGTTTTTTGATGAGTTAATAATTAGTGTTTTAAATATATTATTTGAGTCTATTTTATTTAGATTTTATTTGTTTCTATTTCCTTTCTAGAACTATTTTACTTCAATTGCAAGTTATTTAATTTCAGGAACAAATATTCTAAAGATTGAGTCTTGGAGCAAAAGAAAGGGGTTTGGAGCTGATTCGGGCTGAAAATACGAAGATTGAAGACAAAAATATGACGTCCCCCAAGTCAGAAGTTGGCACGGCCCGTGCCACCAGCCACACGGCTGTGCCAACTCCCAGGATCTCTTTTGCTGCTTTCTGCTTCGAGAACAAGCTACCTATTAGTTTATTTCTGACCTAAAAGCCCGTGGTTTCTTGTGGAACATTCTAGTGATATATTTCTTAGGGCTTAAGTCATTGTAAACTATAAATAGAGTAGTTAGCTATCACAACAATTCTTCTTTTGTTCTTGGAATTCAATGGTGACAATTGTCTTCTTTAATAAAAGTTCTTCCTTTATTTTCTTGTTATTTTATTTATGTTTTTCTTCTTCTCTTCTATGTCTATGATGAACATGAGTGAGTAGACTCTTCTTGTCTTGGGATTGTTGGATGAGTCTAATGACCTAATCCTAATCAAACCAAGCCTCGAACCCTAATTTTATATAAATCTATTTTCTAATTTAATTTCACCGTTTTTATAATGAATTAACAAGTATCAAACTCATAAAGCGATAGCAGAGGGTTAGTACTTGTTAATTCATCATCACAAATATCAAAGCGAAGCATCGAAAGAAGAAGTTTTGATATTGGAACAAGTGAAATTAGATAAGGATTGCGAAACATGAGAATAGTCTAGTAAACCTTGAGACAAATAAAGTTTCATTCTTCAATGATTCTGATAGCAATCAACCATGAAAATAGGCGTGGTTGTTAAAGGAACACACTCACTGAAACCGAAAGGAGATGTGATAGGCTTAAGAGAAACTTGTCTTTAGAAAGTAGGTCCAATATAAAGTTTAGGTTTAGGGTTTGGTTTGTGAAGGGTTTGTCACCAAGATGAACCAATAATCCCAAGACGCCTTTTTATTATTATTTTCAACCGTTAAAAATCCAATCTTTACAACTAAACTCTTTTCTAATCATCAATAAAAGTTAATCGAATTGAACTACTCTCTGTTGGAACGATACTCTCTTTTTACTACTTCGGTAAACTGTGCACTTGTGGATTTACCCTACCATTTTTCTGTAAAATCATATTATATGTTGATGTACAGCCTATGTTCTATCATAGAATTTGATGAAGACTTCGTGAAAGCCACTGCACGTTTATGGACTACCATTGTCCCAACAAAAATCAGCTTCTTTGGATGGCGATTGTTTCAAGTGAAACTACCAACTAGAGTAGAATTATGGAAGAGATGTGTCATAAGAAATTAGCACCAACAATGTTGTGTTTGGTGTTTCAATGAAGTTGAATCCGTTAGTCATTTGTTCGTGACTTGTGTTAAGACTTTAGAAATGTGGATCTTGGTTTTTACATGGATGGGTATTCAACCTTATGGATGGAGTAGTGAAGTGGTGTCAAATTTCCTTATTTTCAACAATGTATGCAAAGGGTGGTCGATCGCATAAAGCGTCTATCGTGGTCTTAGTTCATATGTGGGGAGATATGTAATAAAAAAATTCTAAGCATGGTATAATGTTCATTTTTTTGAAAGAAAATGACTTGTACAACTTATTCTGTTTGTTTTTTTTTAAAGAAATTATTCCGTTTGTATAAGCATGGTATAATGTTCATTTTTTATTCTTATTTTATTAAGTTACAGACATCACTGGTTATTATTCTTAAAAAAAAATTATATATATTTATCTTCCAATTGAATTATCACACCTTATTATCCATACTTTATATTTATCTACACATATTCACATAGTTCCAAGTACCAAATTTCAGCTGCACCAAAGTACTAGTATACTTCATCGCCTGCTGGTTTTCATTGTGCAACAAACAGTGGTTTTAAGCATTTTGCTCACACATTCCAAACCGTGGTTCCGTACAGTACTAAACGATTCCATAACTACAGCATTATAATTTTATCACTTACATGCGCAACAATGAGCACCTAGTGCAAGTTGCATGGTCCTACAATTATAAATGAAGTCCAAATGCAGGGATTGATATATGTTATTAGATAACCTATCTATTTCAATTCACCTAACGACAAAAATAACCCACAAAACAAAAACCATGTTCCCCTTTTTTTATTTCCCACCCACACGCACTCCATTCAGCATCTAGTTTTCCTCCCAAACTAAATTATTGTCGCATTTTCTATCCCAACACTATATATTAACACTACAATCTGAGCCAATTTTCTACATCACTACTTCCTCATCAACAATAATCAATATCAAATTGCTTAACATTACCTTTCTTCTCAACAATTTATATACAATGAGTTCAAGAAGCCGAGCATGGACATGGAGTGTGGCAACAAGTGTTGGAGTGGTGGAGGCTTTGAAGGATCAAGGAATATGCAGATGGAACAGTGTTATAAGATCAGCACAACAACATGCTAAACATAACATGAGGTCTTTGTCTCATGCCAACAATAAAATTTCTTCAACAAAATTGAGGGATGAGAAATCCAAACAGTCGGAGGAATCTTTGAGAACTGTCATGTTCTTGAGCTGCTGGGGTCCCAACTAATAAGAAATTAGCATTTCAATTATGCAATTTTCAGTCGAACCATTGAAGGAATTCAATCAGAAAAGGAAGATTCGATCAACACAAGGTTTTACTTGTTGAAATTTTGGGGTCTAACTCATCATCACAAAACCGACTTGTAAGGATGAGTTAGACCCCAAATTTCAACATGGTATCAGAGCTTGTCGAATTCAAGGGCCGCCTACCTATTCACACACCAAGCCCAAGAGTGTTGGGCGTGAAGGGGGTGTATTGGGAAAAACTCAAGTCTCACATCGGATAGATGAGAGTTTATAAAGAGGAGGCACTCCTCACCTTACAATGGTTTTACGATGATGAGTTAGACCTCAAATTTTAACATTGCTCAAGACTAATTGAGTCTCAAACAAGTGAATGAATCATGCCTTTTATTGCTTTGAATCATGAAGTGGTCGTGGAAGTGATGAACTTTTGCATGGATAGAAATTTGTGTATATATAGGATTTATTACTATATGATATGATGAATGATGGTTTTTATTTATTTGGGGAAATTATATGAGATGTATTTTTATATGGATATGACTCTTTTTGAACTTTTATTCGTGGATTTATATTATAGAGTTTACTAGCTTATAGAACAACACAAGATTTACTAAAATTCTAAACAAGCATTGAAGACGAAACTTGGCAGCAATGTACTAGAATGATAGAAAATAATCATCAATTTGTTAGATTAATAACTGAATTAATATATACAGAATTTATAAGATATAATAGCCTTGAACATGAAGTGGAGAGGTAAATAAACTTTTACGATAAAAAGCATAAAGTCATCTAAATAAGAATTTTTAAACTCGTTTAAATAAGGATTTTATTTGGGCGTCATTGACTTTTTATATCTTATAAGTGTTTTGGTTTATTTTAGATGAGAGAAAATAATGTCCCGTGAACATAGCTCAGTTGGTAGGACAATACATTATTATACGTAGGGGTCGGGGTTCGAACCCCGGACACCCCAATTATTCACCTTATAAGGTGAATTCTAACCACTAGGCTACCTGACAAAAAAATAAAAGATGAGAGAAAATAATAGATTACTTATTAAAATAATAAAATAAAATAGTTAAACAAGAGAGAATGGTTGATTACCACCTGAACAAATGCATCAAAAACATACAAGACCGCACCCATCTGAAATCATCAAATAATATTTAATGACAAAAATTCGCATTGCAATTCACTTATGATGCAAGCTCTCTTTTCTATTCAATCTCCATTGAGGTGAGAACAACACGAAGATGTCCAGACTTGAGTTGTTCTTCTATCTCATATAGTAATGTTTTTTATCACTTGACAAATGATTGAATAATTTATACCTTATTTTAAAGAAAAATATCACTTTTTAGATTCAAATGATGTATCTAATTTCTATTACGTAATAGATACATCATTAATTAAATAAATTTAAAAAGTTAATTTTCTTTTATAAACAAGAATGGAGTAGTAGTTTGAAATGATATGAAAGTTTGAGATTAGAAGAATTAATAACTAATCATGGAATATTCATTGATAGTTATCGATAGATGTTATAATTTGGAGGACCGAATGTTTATTAAATTATGTCATTCAAAAAATTAATTAATTATGTGTAGCTTATAATTTAATCAGGGTTGGTCTTAAGATTTTGTATGATATAGACGAGTCAATTAAGGTGAGTTGGATGGAGTGAACATAACGACAAAGTGGTCCAATTTAGATTATTTTGTTTTACTTTATTTCCAAAACCGGTAGACATAGCCTATGGTTTCTCCAAAACCAAGTGTGTTTTTTATTTAGCTAGCTCATGGTATCTTATTTCAATCCATATAAATAAGATTAACCATCACTCCTCTCTACTCCATCAATCAACAATCTCATCTTCTTATTTATCAAACAACACTCTCTATTTCTAAACTTTGATATCCAAAAAATTAACAGAGATAAATCATGAATCGTGCAACAGCAACAAGCAAAGCATGGATGGTAGCTGCAAGTGTTGGAGTTGTGGAGGCTTTGAAAGATCAAGCTGGTATCTGTAGGTGGAATTATGCTTTAAGACAAGCTCAACAACACCTTAAAAACCGTGTTAAATCAATGTCTCAAGCAAAGAATTTCTCTTCTTCCTCATTTGTTGCTAATAAATTTAAGGATGAGAAGAAGGCCAAGCAAGCAGAGGAGTCTTTGAGGACTGTTATGTACTTGAGCTGCTGGGGTCCCAATTGATTAATTTGTAAATATAATTATTACATTACATAGTGATGTTAGGTTAGATTAATTATGTAAATTTTGTAATGTTAAACGGCAATATTATTCAATGAGGAAAGTTTATTCTTCACATATCTATGTTTCTCAGTAAATACCCGATCAGTATTGAATTTGGTGAGTGTGTGTGTATTACGATGATTAGATGGTAATGGTATTATGATTACATGACACATGCATGCTTTTTTTATCACACAACACTAAATGAAAATTGGACAGATTAGATTCTAAGTTGTGTTGAATCCAATCTAATAAAGTTGGAATCTGAGTCTGTAATGTAACGTTCCTTCATTTAACAATTTAGATTTACTGCGTCATTGTTTAAGGATAGCAAATCTGGATTCCACTCACATAATTTGTCTTTGTCACAGCACGGTCAAATCATCAAGTAACTTATGCAGTTTTCTTGACTCACAACAAGGATAAATACTAAATCCTAGTCAATAGGAAACTAATAGACCGTATTGGAATTATTTAAAAGAAAAAATTACTTGTACACCTTTTCCCATTCAGAGAATAGGTGCAAATTATTTTACCATGAGCAATAGCGGATTCGAAGGCTTGATCACTCGTTAAACTTAATTTTGAAACCAATTTTAATCGCACTTTTTTTTACTTTTATGCAAAAAAAACAATTGTCTAGGACAACCCCCAATTTAATACATGTTTTATATTAATGAAATTGCTAAGTAGAAATTAACAATAGATTGTGGATACAAATTTAATTTTATTACTTTGATTGTTTTGGTACACTTGTCAAATATCTATCAAAACTTTCGAAGATTACAGGCTCACCTAAGAGATTAAGGGGATGTAAGCTTAGAATAGAACCACGAGTCAAGTGATTGATCAAAACTATTTTATTAATCATCGTAAAACTAAGAGAATATTTATAGGATTTAGGTGTAGTCTATCAAACGGTGATGATTACATAATTCTTAAGACCTAATCATATTTCTCCAAGTATCTTTACATCTATCTTTACACATTGTTATTTAGTCTATCCAAGTTAAATCAATCCAATTGCCATGTACAACCCCCAATTTATACATCCAACATAATTGTTGAATTAAAATTAACATAGTCCCTGTAGATACGAATATTTTATTACATCAATAGTTTTATTACACGTACTAAATGTCTATCAAGAGTTACAAAGTATTCACCGTTTACATAGCATAAGAAAAAAATTGGAAAACAAATCATTAGATGAATACAAAATATATATAAAAGAAAACGAGAGATAAGTTTCAAAAAAAATTGGAAAGTTTATATATTTAATCGAGTTAGGGGTATATATCTAAGTCACAAAAACCATAGTCTAGAAAACAACTAACGATAGCATTCAGCCCCTGGTATTTTCCCATTCTTTGGGCGTTTCATTAACTTTAGCATCTAAAAGCTTCCAATATATAACAACCTCCTTCACTCTTCTTCCTCAACCAAGCAAAACACAAGATACACTTCTAATTATCAATTTTCTCTTTCTCTGTCGTCTAAAAAGCAAGAAAAAAGACTTCAAGAATTAATCAATATTAGACAAAATGAGTTCAACAAGTAGAGCATGGGTTGCTGCAGGCAGTGTTGCAGTTGTTGAAGCATTGAAAGATCAAGGAATATGCAGATGGAATCATACCCTAAAATCAGTTCAAAATCATGTTAAAAACAATTTCAGATCGTTTTCTCAAGCAAAGAAGCTTTCATCTATGGTTTCTAATTCTAATAGACAACAACAGAAGACAAAGCAATCAGAGGAATCTTTGAGGACAGTTATGTACTTGAGTTGTTGGGGTCCCAATTAGTTAGAGGATAGGATACTATGAAACATGTTTTTAACTCTATTCTTTGATATTTCTTCATGTATTGTGCAAAATTGAAAGAGATTTATGTAAATTAGGATCAACTAATGAAGATAACAAAAGTGGATTTCTCTCCAAATTCAGGATCATTTGAACTATTTTTCGTATACTATTTATTATTACCCTTGTTAAATTACTTGCGAGAAGTAAGTAAAGCGGAAAAATCAAAGCAAATAAATTTTCACAGTATGGACATGTCATTGACAACAAGTCTTGTACATTAGGTGAAAGGAGGAAGTTTATTAAATTTACTTTGTCCATTTTAGTAATTTAAAAAAAAAATGAAATATGAGATTGGCTGCCTATAAGTATGAATTGCATTTGCATGTCCATCTAAATGATTGTCGCATCAAGAAAATATGAGACCAAATCCAATGAGGGACTAAATGTCTTTTATTTTTAAAACAAGAGGATCAAAATTGTGAGGAAAAATAGAGAGATTAAAATTGCGGATTTGAATCCTTTCCAAAAAAAATTGCGGGATTTATTAAAATAGGAAGAGCAAATATTTATTTAAACCTTTTGTTAAAGAAGGTAAATTCATGAAATTCTAAAAAAAAATGTTTCTATTTCTTTATATAACTTTTTTTTAAATATAAACTAATTATAAATTATATCTATCCTTTTTTTTTAGTCAAAAAGAAAAATATATTAAACAAGAAGAAAGAGATACAAAGATTGGGGATATTAGACATGGCCTATGTAAAACCTAAAATGGACTAAATGTCTTTTAGTTAGAAGGGGAAAATTGTCTGTTAAGGCTCCCAGACCAAGGCTTCTAAATTAAGAGATATCCTAGGATTAAGCAATTAAGATGATAGTTATTCTGTGATCAAGAAATAATATCATACTGTAATTGATTAGAGAAAGTCAAACAATAACTGTAGGAAGCAATTATTAGGACAGCAAATATGTTTCTATATATTGTACCAATATACCTTGTGAATGACATAGCAAAATCATTATTCCTTATACAAATCATTATTCCTTATATGGTATCAGAGCAGACTTGAACAACTTAAGTCTTCACTCAAATTATGAAGGCCCTAACTCAGTTACGATCGGAGACGGTTCAGGTTTAGCCATTACACACATGGGTTCAACTCATTTCTCTACTCCTTTTACTGTTTTTAATCTTAAAAATGTTTTGTGTGTTCCAAAAGTAAGTCACAATTTAATTTCTGTTGCCAAATTTTCTCAACAAAACAATGTGTATATTGAATTTCACCCTTTCTCTTTTTCTGTGAAGGATCTCAAGACGGGGGCAACGTTGATGTGCGGTCCAACTAGTGGTGATCTCTACACCCTTCAACCCTCACTCCATACTCCACCAATCAATCTTCATGCATCTAGGTCCACCAACACCCTTTGGCATGCCCGACTAGGCCACCCTTCACCCAAGACACTCCACCAAGCTCTCAAGACATTTTTACCTTCAAGTTCTCATATTTTCAGTACTACATGTAACTCGTGTTTCTTGAATAAGAGTCATAAATTACCATTTCATGAATCATCAATAAAAACTTCTACTCCATTTGAATTAATTTTTTCTGATGTTTGGGGTCCCTCTCCAATAACCTCTGTCAATGGTTATCACTGTTATCTTATTTTTGTTGATCACTTCACTCGTTATTCAAGGCTATATCCCTTAAAACAAAAAAACAGAAGTTGTCACAATCTTTCCTCAATTCCAAAAAACTGTTGAAAACTATTTTTCCTTTAAAATTAAATCTATTTACACTTATGGAGGGACAGAATATATAAAATTAAAATCCTATTTTTCCACACATGGAATATCCCATTTCATCTCTCCACCATACACCCCAGAGCACATCGGACTAGCCGAGCATAAACACCGACACATTGTTCAAACAGCTCTCACACTATTAAGTCATGCTTCCATTCCCTCAAAATATTGGTGTTATGCATTTCAAGCATCTATATATCTTATTAATAGAATGTCAACTCCTTTACTCAGTCACAAATCACCTTTTGAATGTCTTCACAACAAACCTCCATCCTATAAAAGTTTCAAAGTTTTTGGGTGTCTCTGCTATCCTTGGCTACGTCCATATGCTCCAAACAAATCATCCCCACGTAGTACGCCATGTGTTTTCCTTGGTTACTCTACACAATGTCACTCTTACATTTGTCTAGATCGAGCCACTCAAAGAGTGCATTTATCTCCCCATATTGTTTTTGTTGAATACCAGTTTCCTTTCTCCCATCCGAACCCCCAAACCTCACCTCCATTACTGCCCACTCCCCAACATCTGTGGCTCCCACTCCCTAATATCTTGGCCCACCCACATCAGCCTAGAACCTCAGAAACCATAATCCCTAATTCAACCACACCTCAATCAACCGAACCCACTCCTTCAAACACAAATAACATTCAACCATCACCTTCACCCACGCTTACATCCTCACCACAAAGCACACCACCATTGGAGCGCATATCAACATCATCCTCTGAATTTTTGAGACCCGTCACACGATCCATGCATAACATACACAAGCCAAACAAAAAATATTTGTTGGTCACAAAACATCCTTTACCATCATCGCTTGAACCTACATGTGTATCACAAGCAATGGCTTCTTCTGAATGGTGTGCCGCCATGGCATCATAATTTAATGCATTGATACAACAGGGGACTTGGGATTTAGTTCCGAAAAACACAGCATCTAATCTCATTAGATGTAAGTGGGTGTTTCGGGTGAAACGTCGGCCAGACGGCTCCATTGACAGATACAAGGCACGTCTAGTCGCGAAAGGATTTCATCAACGTCCTGGACTAGATTATGATCAAACATTCAGTCCTGTGATTAAACCTTCAACAGTTTGGTTGGTTCTTACATTGGCCATTCAACAACGCTGGCACATTCACCAGTTGGATGTAAACAATGCGTTCTTGCATGGTAAGCTTTCAGATTCTGTATACATGCAACAACCACCAGGATTTCATCATCCAGATTACCCTAATCATGTTTGTCGGCTAAAGAAATCCTTGTATGGCTTAAACAGGCCCCTCGGGCATGGTTCAACACCTTACATTCTTTCCTACTCTCTTACGGGTTTGTCAATTCCAAATCTGATCCATCATTATTCATCTATCTCAAAGGTGATGTCAAACTCTACACTTTGGTATATGTTGATGATATTTTAATTACAGGAAACAACAACCATGCAATTGCTAAGTGCATTTCAACACTAGCCACTATGTTTTCCATCAAAGACTTGGGTTCCATTCACTTCTTTCTTGGTGTTGAAGTCATTCCTACTACTCAAGGATTATTTCTGAGTCAACATAAATATATTCATGATCTACTTGACCACACAAAGATGAAAGATGCAAAGATTGTCCATTCACCGATGTCTACATCCTCTCCTCTTACTAAATCTGATGGCGTAAGTGCAGCAGATAGTACAGAATACAGAAGCGTCATAGGGGCTCTACAATATTTGTCCATGACAAGGCCTGACATAGCCTACACCGTAAATAAGCTTGCACAGTTCATGCAACATCCATCATCTACACACTTTACACAACCTTGAAAAGACTTCTTCGATATCTCAAAGCCACCATGTTTCATGGACTTCACTTGAAGCACACTTCTTCTCAAAATCTCTATGCATTCAGTGATGCCGATTGGGCTGGAAATCGAGATGATTATACATCCACCTTGGCACATGTTACATTTTATGGTGGTAACCCAATTTCTTGGAAGTCTTTTAAACAAAAAGTTGTTGCAAGATCATCTACCAAAGCTGAATACAGAGCTCTAGCATCCGCATCTGCAGAAGTTCTCTGGTTGTCATCACTTCTATATGAACTTCATGTCAGTTTACCCACTATTCCTACCATCTACTGTGACAATCTCGATGCCACTTATCTCACCGTCAATCCTGTCTTCCATAGTCGCATGAAGCACATTGCCATAGATATTCATTTTGCAGAGATCATGTCAGAAATAAAAATATTTGGGTTCAACATGTTTCCACTAAAGATCAGCTAGCAGATTGACTCACCAAACCCTTGTCTAGGCAACGTCATCAAGATCTTCGTTTCAAGATAGGCGTATCTGACGGTACCCCTATCTTGAAGGGGCGTGTTAAGGCTACATGACCAAGGCTTTTAAATTAAGAGATATTCTAGGATTATGCAATTAAGATGATAGTTATTCTGTGATCAAGAAATAATATCATACTGTAATTGATTAGAGAAAGTCAAACAATAACTGTAGGAAGCAATTATTAGGACAACAGATATGTTTCTATATATTGTACCAATATACCTTGTGAATGACATAGCAAAATCATTATTCCTTATACAAATCATTATTCCTTATATTGTCTAATAGTATAAAAAGAAGGGGAAAATGGACTGCCATGATGTTTCTATTGCTTTAAATAATTTTTTAAATATAAACTAATTATAAATTATATCTATCAAAATATTTTATTAATCTAAAATATTAAAATATGATAAGTGATCTTTTGAGGGAAAACTTTGTCACTCATTATTATCATATACACTACAAAAAAATCAATCTTTGCATTGTAAATAGAATATACCCGATTCACACAAAAAATATGACTAAACGAGGGTATAGCTCGAGAAATTAATCTTTAAATAAGTCACCTTTTTTAGGATAAATTATATAAAAGACAAATCATAAAATTAAGCTGGCATTTTAAAAAATAAAAATAAAAAAAATTAAGCAAGCATGTTGCCACCTCATTCAATTCCAATGCAAATAAAAATGGTTGAATTTAAGTTATTAGTGAGTATTTAGTTGGAAGGGAAATGATTAGTGAGATGTAGTTCAAGTTGAATTAACTAAGTTTATAAGTATCACTTGTAATTTTACCAATGTGCCTACTTTTTATTGATTGATTGATGGATGTGTTATTTACAATTCTTTAAGCATAATTTATACTTCACTTTCTTTTACTATTTTTTAAGTAATTTATCGGCTAAAATTCACTTCTTAAAATGAATAGGTTGAAAGTTCAAAGTTTAAACCCCATATAAGGTACTTATCAACCGAGTTAAATCCACGATGACTCTCTTTTACTTTGAGTGTGCATGTCAATTAAATTTTTTTTTATCCATAATAGGTGGAATTTTTTTCAAACTATTTTGCCGGCAGGCATATCATGGTAGTCCATTTTGCCCTTCTTTTTATATTAGTGGACTATTTTGCCCTTCTAACTAAACAAATCATCACACAACAGCATTTAGAAAAACCAGGACAGGACTATACAGTTGTTTGAAATTTACACTAAACAATTAAGAATACATAAGATAAGCGTGTGAGTGTGACCCATCTGTGATATAAACATGTGGTCCCAAAAATTGAGAATACACTGAACTTGATTCTGACACTTTTATTTATCATTTATCATAAGATAACAAAACCAATGGTTTCCTCCAAAACCAGTAGCTAGCTACCTCTTCATGCCACTGGTTTTCCCAAACTTTTGGCCTGTTTCCTCAATATAGAAATCTTCACACACAATCACTTATCAGTATATAAATAACATCTTCACTCAATTGCACAATCAATCAAAACAAAATCAAGCAAGAGAAACTTCTTCTATTTCCTACAAATTACACACTATATTTATTCAATATGAGTTCATCAATCAGAATTTGGACAGTTGCAGCAAGTGTTGGAGTTGTGGAAGCCTTGAAAGACCAAGGCTTGTGCAGGTGGAATTGTGCTTTAAGATCAGCTCAACATCATGTTAAACATCATTTGAGATCTTTGTCTCAAACAAAGAAGATGAAGATTTCTTCCTCTAATTCTTATGCTACGGTTTCAAGTAGATTAAAGGAACAAGAAGCAAAGCAATCAGAGGAATCTTTGAGGACAGTCATGTACTTAAGTTGTTGGGGTCCCAACAATTAGAGTCATCATGGGCTATTAGGAAGAAAAAATATAGTATCTGGAGTCATAGTGATTAATTAGTGATCAAAATTAATTGTCCAATATTGTGACATATATTGATGTAAATTTTGATAAATGAAAAATGGTAACGTTGAGAAAATTCAAAATTTAATGAGCTGTATTCTAGCATTGTTGTGCTTGATGCCTCTGAGCTGAAACATTTTGAATTATAATTTGTGTTTTATCAAAATATTTCTCTTTTAAACATAGACTTAGTACTTTATGATGGGACCTTGGATGAGACTAATGCAAAGGAGAGAATCAGAGTAGCAAACCAACTCATTGATGCCCAGATTCTTAGCCAAGATCAGACCTTGATAAATTGTAAACAATTGACTGTGCATGATATCACAAGATCTTGTAATGCCCCCGGAAAAACCAAATAAATAAGCCTCTATTTCTTAAGACTTCCCCAAAATCGGTCCTGATTGGGGTCCCAAGACAGTTACTATCTACATTAATGATGACACCCGAATGATTGTTATTATTTCATTTGATGTAGCGCTCATCTGTTAGCATGAGGAGAAGAGCTAGACTTAAGGACGTCCTATGTATTCTTAATGTTAATAGAAAGATGATTAAAGGACCAAATTTCACTATTTAAGCACATCAAACTACTACGATATCTCCAAGACCACCAAACACAAGTCGAGAACAATAAATCAAGTGAACCTTAGTGCCTTAAAATTGTTGTGAAAGTGACTCAAAATTGGAGTTTAGAGTGCAAAATTGATGTTTGCTGAAAGTGCAAAATGGGGACCCGAATTGGCAAAATGGGGGCCCGATTTTGGCTGTCTTTGGGAGCAGTTTGGTTCGTGAAAAATCGGCGTCCGAATGGAGGAACTCGGGGCTCGATTTTGCGTAACAATATTTTTCAGAAACGTATTTTTTGGGCCAGATTTATTACAATTTGATGAGGGTTACTTTTATTATAAATATATATTTTGTATCAGAGTAAACCTTGAGATAGAGGGGGCTGAAACAAGGGTTTAGAAAGGCAACAACAAAACTAGGGTTTGTATAGAGTTTGTCTCTTGATAACTTACACTAGGGTTTGAGAGAGTTGATTCACCTTGGGAAACACTATTAGGATTGAGTCTCTTAGTCACGGAAAAAGATTGGAGCTTTGGGTAGAATTAGGTAGGATACTTATTCTTGTAACCCATTAATATCTCTTTTGTAAAGTTACTCATCATTATAGTGAAACAGATGGCTGCTCTCCCCCCAGACTAGGTCAATTTGAACCAAACTGGGTAAACAGATTCTTTTGTGTTCTCTCTTCTTTTTCTCTCTTGTTGTTTTTCTACTTTTGTCTTATGTTTATAATTGTTTCATACACTTTATTTTGGTTGCTTGATTATCACTTGCTCCACACATCAAGTTTGTTATTGGTGTGATTTTTCATCGAATTCACATCAGTGACATGAAGTGATGCAAAATGATTCTAGCAATGATACAATCACGAACACAGCAAAGGAATGTCTCCATCTAAAGATTGCAACGGAAACAAACAATAGAGGGCGCTATGTTCCTAAGGTTAAGCATGGAAAGAGTAGGCACAACATTGTGACAAGATAACCGGAAGAGAAATTTATATTTTTCGTGGAGCTTTAACTTCCAAATTAAGGACCAAGAATGGGTAACCGGCTCAGTGAGGGAGAAAACCAATTATACCCACTATTGGTAGTGTAAGAATAATTTCTGTTATTCTTCCAAATGAAAGCTTCTTGTATAGGACCATTGAATTTAGTTTAAATATTGTTGAAATGAATAGTTAAGGGATTGTTTAATTGCTTACATTGAAAGTGATATTTTTATTGACACTAGTGAAAAGACGACAACTCACGTGTCTGTCTTTCTGTTCTTTTTATTGCGTTAACGTTTGAAAATTATGAACGGTGTTTTTTTTATGAAATTTTGATTTTGATTAAAACAAAAAAATATATAAATGTTTGTTACTTTCAAATTATAAAAAATTAAAATAACCCTTCTCAAACCCTAGCTGTCACCCCTTTCTTCTTTTTTTTTTCTTGTCAAAAGGGTGATTTATGATCAATTTTGACTCAAAAATCACCCCCCGAGTTGTTTTTCCTTCTATCCTAAATAATTGATTTCGCATATTTTCTGTTTTTTTTTCGTTTGTTTTTGCGATTTTGTCGTCTCTGAACGACTCTGTTTGTTTTGATCTCCCGTCTTTGTGCGGCGTGTTTTTGATTTCCCGTCTTAGTGCGGTGTTTAATTGATTCAGGTTGAAAGATTAGCTTTGAGCAAGTGCAGATCCGATCAATGACAATGACTTTGCTGTCGTCAACGTTGCAGATCCGGAGACTTGAATATAGTTATATTAGTAGGCATAGGTACTTTGCTGTTTTATGCTATTAACAAGGATGCTGTGAGTTTGTTCACAGATTCATTCTTTTTTGTTTTTAGCGAATTTGGATTTGTATTGTATCGATGTACTCTATCAATTTGAATGAATCAATTTAGAAGAATCTTCTGTGTTGTAACCTAAAAAAGAAGAATCTTCTGTATTAATCATTAGAAGAATAGAAGAGTGAAAAATATATAAACAACGGTCATGTTAACAAATGTATTAAACAAAGAAATATTATGAGACACTTGCGAAAACTAAAAGTAGTAGTTTTTTTTTTTGAAAATTACAATTTTTTAATTTTTAAAAAGTTTCATTCACCATTTTCCTACACTATTTCTATTTTTGCATATTTAACCAATGTTTGAACCAATGTTTGAAGGGTACTCTTTAGCATTTTTCATATAAATAAATATAGGTTTTTTTTATGTTAGTTTTTTTATATTTGGTGGACATTTATATAGGTGTATACACGTTAAAAGAGAAAGATATAAAGAGAGGGACGAAGAGAAAATAAGATACTTCGTCCCATAATACTTGACACAGTTGACCTTATTACACATGTCAATGCATAATTTTGAGTTTAAATATCTTGAATAATATATTAGAAAAAATTATGAAAATTTGATATTTTGAAAATACTCATCGAGACAAATCTAACGACATTTTATATGATATTATTTATCTTTGTATATTAGTAGAAAAATATGGTCAAAGTAAGTTAGGTCAAAATTACATATTTTCAAATGAGTCATCTATTGCGGAATAGAAGGAGTATTGAATAAGTATTTGCGAATAAAAGTGTTCAAATATCATTTTTGTTTTTATATAAAAAGAGGTTAAAAAAATATTTTATGTATTTAATTATCTAACTCACAAAAACCATTGTCTTGAAAACCACTAACAGAGTAACAGCTTTCAGCACCTGGTATTTTCCCATTCTTTGGGCACTTCATTAGCCTCTTAACTTTAGCATCTCAAAGCTTCTTATATATAACAACCTCATTCACTCTTCTTCATCAACCAACCAAAACACAAGATACGCACTACTAGTAATCAATTTTCTTTGCTTTGTCATCTAAATAGCTACAAAATCACTTGAATTTCAAGAATCATTAGACAAAATGAGTTCAACAAGCAGAGCATGGGTTGCTGCAGGCAGTGTTGCAGTTGTGGAAGCATTGAAGGATCAAGGAATTTGTAGATGGAATCATACCCTAAAGTCACTTCAAAATCATGTGAAAAATAATGTCAGATCGTTTTCTCATGCAAAGAAATTTTCATCTTCTTCTGCTATGGTTTCTAATTCTTCTAAGAGACAAAAAGAGAATGCAAAGCAATCAGAGGAATCTTTGAGGAAGGTCATGTACTTGAGTTGTTGGGGTCCCAATTAATTAGAAGAGATCATGGAACAAATTTTAACTCTATTCTTTGATCTTTCTTCACATATTGTGCAATATTGAAAGAGATTGTAAATTATGATGAATTAATGAAGATAGCAACCTTGAATTTCTCTCAAATTCAGGATTATTCTAACTATGCTTTGTATTACCCATGTTCTTTTTTTATGACTATGAGAAATACATAAGGTTGTGAAAATTTGATACCAATGATAAGTATGAAAATCAATTTTTGTTTTTCATATGTTTAAAACGTTTTTTCTGTAAAATCTAGCTCAATTGATAATGTTAAAATTGTTAAGCTGAACATTTTCATTCGAGTTTGAATATGAAATTTTAGTGTGGGTTTCAATGATGTTCATCACTTTGTCTATGAATCAAACAACCAAGTGTGTCTTAAACAACTAGCATTGAGATTTTATTTAGAAAAGTAGTATATTTTTTCAATTAAATTACCAAGTAAGTATAATTTTCGTAAAATTTATCAAAATATGGGAAGTCCTGCCATCAACAACTTACTCATTTTCATAAATTATATGTATGTGTGATTTTTTAAAAACTATCATTAAACAATTATGAGTAATTTATCCATCAATCAATCAAAAATTAACGCACATGAGTAATTTTGCAAGTGGAGTAAAAATAAGGTCGTAACAAGATGTCATATGCAAATTTCCTCGAGTGATTAATCTTCATTAGTTTTTTTGCTAAATAACGCATAATTCTTTTAATACAACTTATACTTCATTAATGGAACATACAGCTGTTTGAAATTTACACTAAACATTCACAAAACGGCACATACAAATGAACAAAATGCAAGCGTGTGTGTGACACATCTGTGATATAGACATGTGGTCCCAAAAATTGAGAATACACTGAACTTGATTCTGACACTTTTATTTATCATTTATTCATAAGATAACAAAACCATTGGTTTCCACCAAAACCAATAGCTAGCTACCTCATCATGCCACTGGTTTTCCCAAACTTTTGGCCGGTTTCCTCTATTTAGAAACCTTCGCACACAATCACTTAACAGAGTATATAAATAACATCTTCACTCAATTGCACAATCAATCAAAACAAAATCAAGCTAGAGAAACTTCTTCAATTTCCTACAAATTACACTTTTTTCAAGCAGAATTTTTATTTATTCAACATGAGTTCATCAATCAGAGTTTGGACAGTTGCAGCCAGTGTTGGAGTTGTGGAAGCCTTAAAAGATCAAGGCTTATGCAGGTGGAATTGTGCTATAAGATCAGCTCAACATCATGTTAAACATCATTTGAGATCTTTGTCTCAAGCAAACAAGATTTCTACCTCTAATTCTTATGCTATCGTTTCTAGTAGATTAAAGGAACAAGAAGCAAAGCAATCAGAGGAATCTTTGAGGACAGTAATGTACTTAAGCTGTTGGGGTCCCAACAATTAGAGTCATAGTGATCACTGTAGTATAGTATCCAAAATTAATTGTCCATTATTGTGACATATTGATGTAAATTTTGATAAATGGAAAATGGTAGCGTTTATTGATATATTGGTATGTCAATAAACCCCTTGTCAATCTTATCAATCTTCTTGACCAGCTGCATTAGTCAATCCTTCTTTCTCAATATTGCTTTCATCTTCATCTTAAAACCACACCAAAAAACACAATTACACAATGTTTATACAATGACTAATTTAATGTAACCAAACTTCAGTTACAGAGATTATATTATATTAGAGATGCATTATGCACAGTTACAAAAGACAAGGGATTTCAAAACATAGAAAAGAATGCATCATGCAAACTCCTATTAATATTACTTCAAATCACAACTGCCTTAAAATATGACACCTGAGCTGACATGAAGTCACAACAAACAAGTGAAAACTTGGAATTTTTCCTAATATATTTTCAGTATTCTTTCAAAGGGAATCAAACCAGTGATTATGTGTGTAGGTTCTTATCATATCAGTAAATCACTAAACTGTAAGCACTATAGTTCACAGCATGTTCTAGCCTAGAATAGTTCAGAAAATGTAATTTGTCAGTGGATAATTTTCACCAAAAATTATAACATTCTGAAGCATTTATCACAAATTGATCTATAGCATACTTCATTTCAGTTTCATTAGCATACAAAAAGTAAACAATTTTCATAAATATTGTGTACCTTTTCTATGAACATTTGTTCAATAGTTGTGTTAAGATCACCTTTCCATCGCATATTTTCTTCTCCCATATTAATTTTTGTGAGGCATGGTGCTACTGTGAGTGCAGATGAGAAGATCTTCATTTGAGGAGATCCTATAACGATGAAACTGTACAAAGATGGGAAAATGAATGCTTGTTTCCCATAGCAGAAGCTTCTCAAACTTGACAACGAAGAAAATTCCAAGTATTCCAAATTTTCAAATATGATGTTTTCCTCTGCTTTTTCATCATCAATCTTCACGACATCCAACATCTTCTCACAATTCTTTATTTTTAATGTTTGGAGTTGAACTAAGCTTTTCGCTGTTGAAGATGTTATCAAATAGATCAGCTCTTTGCAGTTGTCCACTTCCAAAGAGGTTAAATTTGTGAAAGATGTCGACGATGGTACCAAGCTTATCAAACTTGGACAATTCACTACATATAAGTTTTCAAGATGTTGTAGCAGAGGATGATCCAATGGAAAGTCTTCCTGCCAGACGTGCTTGAGCTTTTCCAAATCAAAAAGAATCAACATTCTTATTTGATTTAACATTTGCATACTGAGATAACCTGTGGTTTCTTTAGTAGGAAACAATGTTTCAAAAGAACTATTACGCACTTGAAATGTTTCAAGATTAGGAAATATTGTATGGAAATCATTCAGAAGAATAGTTGGAGTTTCATCGAAGCATTGTAAACGAAGAAATTTGACTTCATGAAAGATATTTTTTTGACAATAACCATTCAATATCCCCAACATATCTGTGCCATTTACTGCCAAATCCTCCAGGTTGGGGCTCAACTGAAAAATAAACATCCAAAATAAAAATAAATACTAACGTATTATTACATGGACAAATAAAGAAAAACAAGGAATGGTGGCATTTACCTTTTCAATGCAAAACATAGCTTGTTGAACTAGCATGTCCTGATTTTCATCAATCGAGTAAGGTTGTTGCAAGTCTGAATTGTCGAAAGAAAACATTCTTAATGCTTCACAACAATATACATTCAAAGTCTTCAATGAAGGGCAATCTAAAGTATGCTTTCCTTGATAGAAACTCTTAAGATTTGTCAAATGATACAACATCATAACTTTCAATTGGGGAAAATTAAAATTAATCTCCATTGATCCAGCTTCTTCCATTGCAACAATTTCCTTGACTCCGCAAGCAATTAACTTAAGCATTTCAAGATGTCCAAGATCTAGACATAGTGAATATGGAAAGATATATAACAAGCTTTGGCACATAGAAACATCCACCTTGCATAAGTTTCCAAAGCTGATAATTTCACGAGGATCCTCGTTCCATACGTGTTTTAATTTGGGTAAGCTAGACAAAGTTAGACTTTTCAATTGAGTGCTTCGTTTAATCATTATTTCTTGTGACTTCAAACCTTTCACATCAAACACTGCTTCTAATGAATCACAATCTTTTACTTCTAGTTCTTCCAATGTCTGTAGCACTTGCATTACATTTGATGGAAAAAGTACATGTGATAAAAAATCACACCTTTCCACCACAAGATGTTTCAAATTGCAGAACACGTTGTGATGAAGTTGACCATACCACAAATTCTTTAGCTCAGGATAGTCAGACAAGGCTAAGTACTTGAATTTACTAAATGCAACCTGATCATTCAAAAGAATAAATCAAAAGACAAATCAAAATCGCTTTAATTAGTCAAAAACTTTAGTCGTCATCTCCGTCTTTCACACACATCACCATTCTCTGTTGCACTTTTTAACAATTTTCATCTCCTTCAATCTTAATATTTTTTCTTACTTCCCACTAAATTTTTAAAAAGGTATATTTCACTAAAAATCTCATACTTTTCTCATCTAGGTAACTTTCGTTCTTCATCACTTCGATTTGAAAACTTGATCACAAAATGAAAAGTTTCTTCTTCAAAGGAGAAATATAAATTTGCTCTAGAACTGCAAAACCAAAGCAACAGGAAGAATTTGCCGAAGAGTTTGAAGAATTTGTATATTCTTATCAAATCAGAATATTTATCTAATTTTTCACTTCTTTAATAGAAAATTAGATAGATAGTCTTAAACTATCCCAAAGCAAATAAATTGGTGGATGAAAGTAAAACATACCTTGTCATCAAATAGTTTCTTTACGGTTCGGTTGACGTCACCCTCCCAATGATTTCCTTCATCAGTTTCTACATTATGAAGATTTTCTGTGTTGGCCACTCCCAATGAAAAAAGTTCCATTCGAGGACATTCTTTGATGACTACAACTTCCAGCAACGGGAACATAATGGGGCATGGGCATGAGCAAAATCGACTGAGTCTTTGTAAAGAAATTAGTTCTAGAGTTTGTAAACTGCAAAATACAATCTCGTTTGTCTCATCTTCTTTACCGTTCAGTATATCCTCAAGCCAATTACACATTTTAATCTTCATTGTTGTGAGTTTGACAAGACTCTTTGCTGTTGAGTGTGTAATCAAATTTATCAACCCATCGCAATTTGTTACCTCCAAATAGGTCATGTAACTAAAGGTAACTGAGGATGGAACCAACTTTGTCAGACTGGAACACTGATAAACATAAATGCTTTCAAGAAACTGTAGAACTGGGTCCATTTGAAATCCTTCTTTGCATATACATCGAAGCTTGGTCAGGTTCCGTAATTTCAACTCGCTAAATCGTGGGCTAATTTGAGTTTCGTTTTTTGTTCTTATGATTTGTTCGCCTTGGAATATCTCTGTGAATAAACACCATTCGACTAACAAGCTTACTGAATTAGGAACATTTTTCAGGAACCAATGTGGAAAATTAGCTTCGTCATTGTAGATTCCGCACACAGTAATGTGTTTCAGGTTGTTTAATTGAACCCCTGAAAATTGGCTCTGCAATATCATGAGAAAATCTTTATTGTTCAAGGACAAACTCTCCACATTGGCAAGTACCTGTTGCAAAAACTATATTTAAACAAAACATTCTGCTTCAAAAATTTTAAAACAATTAAAAATGTTCTATTTGTAGTAAGTAGAATAATAACTCCAAAGTAAATTATTAATTATAAAAAGAAATACTGAATAATTTATCTTCAGATTAACAGAACATTGAAAGAGTTAAAACGTGTGCATGTATATTTAGAGCAAGTAAGATATTTAACGCTATCCGTACCTCTTCAATCACAAAAAGAGGTTGATATTGAGATATATTGACCTTATCATTTGTGGAGCTTTCTTGTTGTATCAAAGGTTCTGCTTTAAATAGCTCTATTTTTGGACATCCAAACAACTGGATCATTTTCAATGATTTACATTGAAGAGAATGAACTCCAACAAAGAATGCCTTAAGTTTGGTCAAGAAATTAAGTTTAATGGATGTCAAATGAGGAAACACAAATTTAACCATTTCATCTGTTCCTTCTTCCTTGGCAACAATTTCTTCAATCCCACAGTTACTCACTAGAAGACTTTGAAGTTGCGTCATATCTTTAGCCAGTGAGAGTGGAAAGAGGCTTATCAAGTTTTCACATCCCACAACAGATACATCACTTAAATTTTGAAACCTCATAGTGTAATGTAGGTCCTCTTTCCATACATGCTTCAGTTTTGGAAGATTAGATAGTTTTAATTTCTTCAATTGACTAGAATTTTGCACAACAACTTCTTTCGGAGATTCACCTCTCAAATCAAAAACTGCTTCTAATGAATTACAATCTTCGACCTCTAATTCTTCCAAGTTCATCAGTACTTCTAACAAGTTAGGTTGAAGGAGCACATCAGATAAAAAATCACATTTATGGACCACTAGATACTTCAAACTCCTAAATGCTTTATGCTCAAGTCGACCATACCACAACTCTTTTAACTCGGGATATTCAGATAGTTTTAAATGCTTGAAACTACCAAATCCCACCTGCAAAAACAATTTTATTTCATGCTAGTTCACACAAAAGTAGTAGTAAAATATAGTGTAAAGTAAAACATACCTTGTCATCAAACAATTTCTTTACGGTTACATTGAGGTCACCCTCCCAATGATTTCCGTCATCAGTTTGTACATTTTGAAGACTTGTTGTGTTGGTAACTCCCAATGAAAAAAGTTCCATTCGAGGACATTCTTTGACAACTACAGCTTCCAGCAACGGAAACTTAATGGGGCATGGGCATGAGCAAAATCGACAAAGCCTTTGTAAAGAAATTAGTTCTAGATATTGTAAACTGCAAAATGCAATCTCGTTTGTCTCATCTTCTTTACCGTTCACTATATCCTCAAGCCAATTACACATTTTAATCTTAATTGTTGTGAGTTTGATAAGGCTCTTTGCTGTTGAGTGTGTTATCAAATTTTTCAACCCATTGCAGTTTGTTACCTCTAAATAGGTCATGTAACTGAATGTAACAGAGGATGGAACCAACTTTGTCAGACTGGAACACTTAGAAACAATTAATCTTTCAAGAAAATGTAGAACGGGGTCCATTTGAAATCCTTCTTTGCATATACATTGAAGCTTGCTCAGGTGCCATAAGTTCAACTGTTTGAGTTGCGGGCTAATTTGAGTTTCCTTTTCAGTTCTAATGATTTGTTCGCCGTGGAATATCTCCGTGAAGGAACTCCACTGGACCAACAAGCTTTCGGAATTAGGAACATTTTTCAAGAACCAATATGGAAAAGTAGATTCTTCATTGTAGAACTCACACACAGCAATGTGTCTGATGTTGTTGAACTGAACCCCTGAATACTGGCTCTGCAATATCATGCCAAAATCTTTACTGTTCAAGTTCAAATTCTCCACATTAGCAAGTACCTGTTGCAAAAACTAAATCAAAATAAAACCTTTTGCTTCTATATTTATAAAACAATAAAAAATGTTCTATTTGTGATAATAGAATAATAACTCAAGTTAATTATCAATTATAATAGACATGTTGAATAATTTATTTTCAAATTAACAAACATTGAAAAACAGCTCAAATTTGTACATGTATATTTGGAGCAAGGATGATATTTAACGCTACCCATACCTCTTCAATCCCAAAAAGAGGTTGATATTTTGAGATATTGAGCTCATCATTTCTTGAGCTTTCTTGTTGTCTCAAAGGTTCTTCCTTAAATAGATCTATTCTTGGACATCCGAACAACTTGATTGTTTTCAAAGATTTACATTGAAGAGAATGGGCCCCAACAAAGAATGTCTTAAGTTTGGGCAAATCTTCAAGTGTGATGGATGTTAAATGAGGAAACACAAACTTAACTATCTCACATGTTCCTTCGTCCTTGGCAACGATTTCTTGAATCCCACAGTTACTTACTTTCAGACTTTGAAGTTGCATTATATCTCTAGCCACTGAGAATGGAAAGAGGCTTATCAAGCTTTCACATTCCTTAACAGATACATCGTTTATATTTTGAAACCTAATAGTGTAATGTGGATCCTCCTTCCATACATGCTTCAATTTTGGAAGATTAGATAGTTTTAATTTCTTCAATTGAGTAGAATTCCGCTCAACAATTTCTTCTGCAAATTCACCTTTCAAATCAAAAACTGCTTCTAATGAATTACAATCCTCCACATCTAATTCTTCCAGGTTTATCAGCACTTCTAGCAAGTTAGGTTGAAAGAGAACATCGGATAAAAAATCACATTTATTAACCACTAGATACTTCAAACTCTTAAATGTGTTTTGCTCAAGCTGACCATACCACAAGTCTTTTAACTCGGGATATTCAGATAGTTTCAAATGCTTGAAACTACCAAATGCCACCTGTAAAAACAATTGTATTGCGAGTTAGTTCAAACAAACGTAGTAGTAAAAATATAATGCATGTACAAGTGGTAACGCTGGTAGTTCAATTGAAATGCTTTATATATACTAGTGTTGGACGAGCTAACGCTAGTATATTGTGATATACTTTAAAAATCTCCAAATAGTTGTTTTTCCACAAAGTTCCTAACATTGTAAATTAAAAATCAACTATTATTCATCCAAAGAAAACAAAAGAAAATAGAAACCCAAATCATTATATTGTTGCACAAGAAGTAAAGTGGTAAATAAACATACCTTATCTTTAAACATGTTGTATATTGTATCGTTTAAGTTTCCCTTCCAAAGCCATTTTGGATTATTTTCTGCAATTTTAACTTTTTGTAGAATTGGTGTACTTGTGCTTCCCGTTGAAAAAGTCTTCATGCGAGGACATTCCCTCACAATTACATTCTCCAACAATGGAAACTTCATGAAACACTTGCTAGAGCAAAATTTGATGATTCTGGGCAAACATTCCAATTTTAAAATTTGTAAACTTATAAAAGCAATGTCAACATTTTCTACTCCAGTAATTATTTCTTCAAGGGAATTGCAGTCTTCTATCTTCAGCAGTATGAGTTTGTCCAAACTTCGCGCCGTAGGAGTTGTGAATATATATTTTAGCCCATTGCATTTTATTATTTCCAACTGCGTCAGATGATTAAGGGTGATAGAGGAAGGCATCAAATTTGTCAAACTAGGACAACTAAAAACATTTAAGCATTCAAGGAACTCAAGAACTGGGTCAATTTGGAATCCTTCCTCACATATATGTTGAAGTTCAGGTAATGCACTCAATGTGAGTGTTTTTATATGTGTACGAGTCTTCTCACTTATTTCTCCTTTATCGCAGAATATCTTCTTGAAGCAACTCTGCTCAACAATTAGTTCTTCAAGAGTATGCACATTTTCAAGAAACCAATAAGGAAAGCTAGCATCTTCAGTGTCATAGCTACTCAAGCCAATACATGTCATTTTGCTAAAGAGGACACTTGAGTTTTGGGTTTGCAATATCATGTCAGCATCTTCCTGTACCATCATCAACAACTCCAAGTTTGGAATCACCTAAATCATATTTAAACAACAATGTTAAAGAATTAAACATCTGATTATTTAGTTAAACGATAATGACTATTGACTAAAAGAATACAAATGTAAAAGAATTAAACATTTTAAAAAGTTTTGGGTTGTCTTAAATTGTTCCAAATTTATAAATAAATACAAATGTAATAATTGTTTGGTATTTCAAAAGAATAACACCAGCTTTAAAATAAAAAAAAACACACACAGACAAGTCAAGTCATGCAGAGTATTTAATTTTATGCATACCTCTTCGGCAATGAAAAGTGGTTGTTTCGTTGAAACAGAGTCTTTATCATCTTGAAAATTTGAGTTTTTTGTAGATAGAGTTCTGAACAAATTCAACTTTGTACAATCGGCAACATGAATTTTATTCAAACATGGACATAGCAGAGTATGATTTCTAGCATAGAAACCATTGAGTTTATGTAAGTTCCAAAGCAATAAAGTACTCAGTTGATTAAACTCAAATGTGGGAGCTGCATTCGCGCTAGATTCTTTCTCCTCTGCAACAATTTCCTTCATGTTTGCACAAGATTGTATACGAAGTTCCTTGAGATGTGAGCAACGAGTGGCTACGGAGAATGGTAATAGATATTCCAAGCTTCTACAACCATCTAGTTGTACATTTATTAGATTTTGAAAACTAAAAATTCCTTCAGGATCTTCACTCCATATCTTTTTCAACTCCCACAATCCATTTAAAGTAACTTCTTTCAAATGTGATGTATCCTCTTCATTGTTATTTTCATTCAAAGTCAATTCAAATATCTCTTCAACTAAAGCACAATTTCTAACCTCCAACTTTTCTAGCTCATTATATGTTTTTTGCAATGAAGAAGGAAAAACCACCACAATTTTCTTGCAATTGTTCACTTGCAACATCTTCAATGTTTTAAATTGGTAATGCCATATTGTCTTCAAGTTGTCCATATCCTTCAGTATGATTTTTTCTAATTTCAAAAAATGAACCTATGAATTCATGAATAACCACCATCAGTATAAATAATTATTTAAATTGCAAGCGGGAGATAGTAGAATTACCATACCTCTTTCAATGCATTGTTTCTGTCTTTTTTAGCTATTATCTCCTCCATCATAGGACAATTACTTATTTCAAGGTGTTTGAGGTTCATAAAACTTTCAACCAAAGTAGAGAGGAATAAATACTTCAATCGAACACAATTATCGACAATCAAGCTAGTCAAGTTGCACATAGATTGATGATTGTCATCCCAAATTTGATTCAAATTGAGAAGTGAGCTCAATTTAAGGGTATCCAAATTAGGAAATGCAACCTACATAAAAAACAAATTGACAGAAATCATTAGTCTTATAATATGAAATATTGAAACAACGTGTAACTAATAGTAAAATTAAAAAGTAATAACTATGAAACAGTATGAAGTCTTCAAATACAAGAATCTATTTAAATATTTTTTAAGAATAAAAACTAACTTATAACTAATAGTATACTTATAATTTTTTAAATGACTTTTATTATCACATCTATTGTAGTTTCGTGGAAAAAATAAGCATTATAGTTTTTTGAACAGAAAATATTAATCTTGTTTATTTACTCACTTGTTTTTTTTCTTCACTAAACGTACCAATTTATATCATTTGTGTCTAAAGAAGCTAAAAACAAAATAACATACCTGAGTATTGAAAAATGGTGTAGTAGAAGCATATGGCTCTAGACCTTGATACTTTTCCTTACTTCTATGATGTGTCAAATAATCAGAGGCGAAATTATCAAGTGTCTCCAAATGTTCTAAAGTTAAAGAACGCAATAGAAGAAACTCAATTTTTTCATCAGTGATATCATTATTTGCACTTGATTTGTTGTCTCGGAACACCATTTCCTTCATAGAATTGCACTCGGAAACTTCAATCTTAGAAATGTGGGAAAGTTCTTTAACCATTTCATAGGAGAATAGATATTTTAATTGGACGCAATTTTTGACTTTGATAACACTGAGATTTCCAAAAGAAGTAACTGAAGGTTTACCATGACAAACGTGCTCCAAGTTTTTAAGATTAAGAAGTACTAGTGTTTCCAAGATGGGAAAAGACACATGGATTTGATTCCTCTCTTTAGAGTCAACAATGTGCTTCAAGTTTGCATTATTTTGGAGGTGAAGATGTTTCAGAAATGGAAATCCTTCCCCATTTAGTTGATAAAGCACATTTTGAATTCCATCTACATCATCCAAGTACAAATTCTCAACACATTTAACCAATGTTTTAATTCCGTGCTCCAAATGTATGTTTGTACCAAGTTTGAGCATCAATGTTTTCAAGGTTCCATCCTTAATGTCAGACCAGTCCCATACATCTCCGATAGCTATTTTATATCTTTCCAGCTTCTCAAACATCAATTGCAAGTCCCTTGGCAACATCCAAGTCTCACGAACTTGTAATTCTAGAGCTGTCAAGTTGGTTAGTTTTCGAAGCTCGGCAAGACTAGCATTTTCATTTTGAACAGTTGAATTCACATCTTTCCAATTAAAAGAGGTATTTCCCATGTACAACTCCTCCAATTTAGTTAAACTTGATATGATGTTGGGTGGGACCACCTCTATTCCTGAATGGCTCAAATCAAGCATTTTTAATTGTGTCAATTTCTCTATTTCTCTTGGCAACTTGATCATTGAAGATTTCCCGAGTCTAAGAATTTTTAAATTTTGCAAAGCTTCTATTGCATCCATATTTTCCAAAATGCAAAAATCCAAAAATAATGTTTGAAGGTCTGTTAGCAACCTAAATGATGTGGGTAATGATGACAAGTTCAAGTATGTTAAATCTAGCACTCTAAGGCTTCTCATACCCTTAAAAAAAGTATCAGGGATTTCTAAAGATTGATTCTTACTGAACAAAGTGAAAAGCTTAATGTTTGGACAATCAATCGTTTGAAGAATCTCGTGCATATCACACCTATCTAGAACGATCTGCGTGCACCTTTTCAAAAAATCCTTGGTTGGCCATTCCTTATCAGATTGTTCTCTTAGAAGTACATGTTTGTCCCTACGTGCTACGGAGATAGCAAAATCACGAACAAAGTCGTGCATTTGGATATTTCCGTCTGTTTTAACTTCAAGCAAAAGACATCTTGCCTCCAAAGATTTGATTATTGTGTAAAGTCTGTTTCTTGCATCATCCATGACATTAATATGCTTCAATATGTCCAACCCCATTGCAACTTTGAGAAAGTACTCTATGTTTTCACCTAACGGTAATGCAAAAAGCAAGAAGAGAGCCCTCATTTCATCACTCTCCAATGAGTTGTAACTCAATTCCAAAGCAGAATAAGTTCCCGAGTCCATCTCTGTATGATCATTACTTTGTAATTTCCTTAATGCATCTTTCCAAGATTGAACATCCTTCTTATTTTTCATTGCACACGCTACTGTCACTACCCTAAGAGGCAAACCTGCACATTTTTGGGCCACTTGGAACGGTACATCTTTCAAATTGCTATCTTTAACTGCATCCCCTACCATAAATTGAAATAAGCTCCATGTCTCCTTTTCACTCATAAGTTCAACTTTGAAAGTGAAATCCTTTGGAACATCCATTTGCAGCAACACTTCTTGATTTCTACATGTCATCAACAATTTGCAACCATTATGTTCATTACTAAATGGAATCCCCACTGTTTTCAAATCAAGTATGGTCCATATGTTATCTAGAATGATAAGGATACTGTTTTCCAGCTTGATTCTTTGTCTTAGGCGTTGTGCTCTGCCAAGAATAGTCTCCTCTTCGAATCGCAGACCCAAGAAATCTGCAATCTCCCCTTGAATTCTTTTAATGTCTGGATTTTTCGATACTTCTGCCTTAACCACTTTATCGAACAATTTATGTTCCTTGGCTATTTGAGCAACTTTCTCCACCAGAGTGGTCTTACCCACCCCACCCAACCCATAAACTCCAATGTTGTGTGAATTAAGATCTGTTAAAGCCTTCACAATGTCCTCCTTAAGCAACTCCCTTGTGTCGTACTTTTCACCATCTCTTGTTGAGGAGGAGGCTACTACATCTAAAGGGGGAAGGTAACCAACTTGATCAAAAATCCCTTTTCCTTGAACTCTAAAAACATCTTTTGTAATTTTTGTGGCTTTCCTACTAAGTTGATGGCGTAAAATCAAGTTGGGAAACGGCCATGCTGAGCACCTTACATTGGCACGACGAGGATCGTTTTGAAGCCCATTTGCCTTTTCAATGACCCCATTCACTTTCTCTAACCAATTCAAAACATCCTTTTCAATTTCTTTACCATTTCCCCTTTCTCTGTCAACTGAATGGATCATTCTTTCTCTTGCAGCCTGAAGGCTTTCAACATGCTCCATTAACGTCTTGAAGTAACCTTTGTAGAATATCAAGTAACTTGCTTGACGTCCAATAGGCACAACGGTATATTCTGCTATTTTTGCAACAACGGAAGTTAAAATTTCCATTGATTTTCTTTTCTTCTCGTCTTCCTTGTGACTTGAGGCAAAATCTGAAAGTAAAAGATGCTGTTTATAGTTGAGGGCAAAAGAAACAAGGGCAACATTTGAAAATGTGAGAAGACTAACACGCTACTCTTATTTTCCACCAAAAACTCTAATTATTAAATAGAACATATGCTTTGGTTAGAATTAAAAAAAAAAAATTAGCCAAATAAAATTCAATAATGAAAGTAGATTGTGCAAATTGAATTTCATAACAATCATGTATAACCAATCAAAATTAAAGAACTGTTTTTTAATAAAAGGATTAAATATATTTTTCATCTCTATAAAAATATCGATTTTTAGTTTTTGTGTCCACAGATAAATGATTTTCATCCCTTCATGTTTTAAAAGTGTTTTTTTTTTTGTCAAGTAGCCTAGTGGCTAGAATTCACGATGAATAAGTGGGGTGTCCGAGGTTCGAACCCCGGCCCCTGCATATAATAATGCATGTCCCTGCCAACTGAGCTATGCTCACGGGAACAGTATTGTTTTTATCCTATCCTATGTAAAATGAATTAAAAGTATTGTTTTTATCCTATGTTAAATGAAATGTGCTAATTTTTGTTTTGGTTCTTGCATAATTATTTTCCTTCGTTTTACACTGAACTCATAATAAATACAATATAAAACATTTTAGTGTTCAACAAAATGTTTTATGGTAGTCATGTGCTAACATTTTACCACCAAAAGTATTGGTTTAGACGACTACAGTCTACATGACTTTCCATGGACACAAAAATTAACAAATGTTGCATAATGATCGGTAGTAAAAATTGCAAATTTATATTATAGGGGATGAAATTAAGCAAATGCAAATAATTTAGAGTGACCAAAAGCAAGATTCAATCATTTCAAAGGAAATCAAAACAAATTTAATCCTAAAACAAATTCTAATTAATAGCTTCAGTTAAGTATATTACATTTTACCATAGCATGAACCTCTTACCTGCTAGATTATGAATCAATGGAACAACTGGTGCTATTGATGTGCAGAGTAAATGATCTGCAAAGAACAACAAAATATTAAAACAAACTTCAATCACAAATTGGCAAAATTTTACTCTTTATTGGTGAAGGAAAAAAAATAAATGCGTACCTACTACTCTCTATAAGTTGAAGAAACTCCAATATTTGAAATGAACAGAGTGATAACAAATTAAAATGCAGAGAATATATATATATATATATATATAAGATAACTTTTTTTTGGTTTTTGCAATAGGAATGGGAAAATAGCAAAAGACTGAAAGAAAAATTAATAAAACAGAGAAATAGTAAGAGATTAATTCAAGAATGAAAAGTGAAAGACAATGAGCAAAGGTATTTTTTGTTTCAGCTCAAGAGCAATAAACTGAGAGATGGGTTTCAGGTATTGTTAATATGTTTGGATTTTTACTTGACTTGACTCAATGAGTGGCTGTTATCGTCTACGGAAAAATACACATTTTCAAATAAAATTAATAAATTAATTTAGGCAGGGAGAATATCTGCTTCCTAATGGATCTAAACACAGTCCAACAATTAGAATTAGAATTCTCCTCCTCGCAAGTTTTGCTCCCATCCAGTTAAATTGACCAAAATATTTATGCGTTAATTAACTAACGCAAATGTAAAATTAACATGACTTAAAATTTCGTTTATTTTACACATGCGTGACTTCTTTTTTTAATCACACATGCGTGACTTAAGTTAACTCACGCAAACCATTCAATTTTTCACTTTTGTGCACTATTATGCACATGACAACAAACCAAGTCATACACGATACACTTTTTCTCCCACTGTCACACATATTCATTATACTCTTTGGCCGTAAATGACTTGTCAAATCCATCGCTTCTTTTATTAAATTCAAGTCAAGCATGGTTGTAAATGACTAAGAAAAGTGAATGATATGCATCATAGTATTTTATTAATATGACTTAACTCCACCCACACATATGCAGATAGTGCAAAAAAGTGAAAAATTGAATGGTTTTATATCAGCGTGAGTTAACTCACGCAGGTGTTAATTCATGCGTGAGTTAACTCACGCGACGTCACTTAAGTCACGCATGTGTAAAACAAACTAAATTTTAAGTCATGTTAATTTTACACTTGCGTTAGTTAACTAGCACAAATGTATTTTGGTCAGTTTGGCTGGGTGGAAGCGAAACTTGCTAGAAGAAGAGAAGAATTCTTAGAATTATGCTCGTCTCCCAACATGTTTTGTTCATTCCCAACCAAACTTTCAAAAATGCTCTTGCATGAGTTAATTCACGATAGTGTTAATTCTGCGTGACTTAACTCAAGCGGGTGTTATGCCCAGTGTGAGTCAACTCAAGAGCGTGAGTTAACTCACGCAGAGGTATTTTGGAAAGTTTGGTTGGGAGCGAGTAAAACGTGATGGGAGAAGAGCATAATTCCAACGATTATATATAACACAGTATACACACTGCCTTCTCAATTGTATATATAATTTAAAATAAATAAATAAAAATCACAACTTTGCTCAAAAAGAAAAAAATCACAACTGCCGGTTCTCATATTCACATTTAAATAAATAAATATTATCTATCAATCCACGCCTTTCTGAGTTTTTTATTTAAGGGTTAATAGTGTTTTCATCCCTATAAAATAGATCATTTTCGATTTACTCCTTAGAAAAATTTTGGTTTGGAATCAGTCCTTTTAAAATTCATTTTTTGCTTTTCAATAAGCGGTGATTCCTTGAACTTATTAATGGAAGGATTCCATAATAAAACAGAAGTGTTATTACGGTCGACCATACAAAAGATACCGTTGCAAGAGCCAACAATTTAAAGTTCATCAAAATTGTTGGAAGGATACATGAGCTTGGTGATGACGTCGGTAGTTACGTGGTCACGGAAAACAGGGTGGAGTGGGCAAGACGTGAGCATGTAGTATGAGAACATAGAGTAGCTTACACTATGTGGGTGCTGCATGGTTGACAGGCGAAGATGCCTGTTTGTGAATTTGCAATTAGAGATAAGAGAATTCCAGGACTTCCTTTTACTTTCGATCATGATTGCTAATACAATAGATAAGGATCGCTATTACAAAAAGTATTACATTCTTGATTGTTAAATATCGATTACCTGTTAAATCATGTGAATTGTGTGAAAACACATCAAAGTTGAAGGATCACCATCACTTGTAGCCTACACAAATTTTCTTGAATGAGGTCGAAAGGAAGAGTGGGCAGTGGTGCCAATGATATTAGGGTTACAATTGATATCTGGTTGTTGATGGCTGCAAATATCTCGTCCATCCACCTGTAAACAATAGTCTTCAACTAAATAAACAAGAGAGAGCAATATATAGATAATTTCTCTAATAACAACAATGTTTAGTTTCGTGAGTACTATATGTAATTTCCTTAAAAAATAGTGATTTTCAATTTGGTTCAACTTGGTGTGATATATGGTGTCTAATTCACTTGTGTGGTTATTCTTAACCAAATGTGATAATTCTCCTATATTTAGGCTCCCTTGATCATCCAATTGCGGTATCAAAATTTATGGTTTGACTAACGATATCGGCTCCTTTTATTAAATGTCTTCTTGAGAATACAGTAGACAGACATTTCTATTAATATTGTGGGTCAACAATGATGCAAGTGTATGTGAATGAAAAAAAATATCGCTTAATGAGGAGAAATCCCAAATGAATGAATGAATGGGCACATACTTAAGGGGAAGATTATTGGTGTTTTAATTGTGAGTAATAGTCTCACATTGAATGGAAAACTATATGTTGACGCAAGAATAGGATGCAAAATTGCATGAGAAATAAATAGTTAAAAACGAAAAAAGAATTTGATATTTTTAAAGTGATATTTATTGACATTAAAAATGAGAAAATAATTCTAACATTTTTAGAATATGAAAAATTGCATTGAACATTCAAAATGTATATTTATCCTTTTAAAGATAAAATGTTTTATATTAGTCTTGCTTGTGTGGCAACTAGCCATTGTCTTCTATATTAATTATTAGAAGATTAGAAGAGTGAAAGATATATAAACAAGAGTCGTGCAAATCAAAAGTAGTTGTTTTTCCGTTTGAAACTACAATTTTTTAATTTTTCAAAAATTGCATTCATCAATTTTAAACATATCTTTTTTATTTTTGTCCCCTTAACCAGCATTCGAATGATAGTCTAGCATTTTTCTAACTCACAAAAACCATTGTCTAGAAAAGAAAATCACTAACAGATTAACAAAACACAAGATACACTGCTAGTAAACCATTTTCTCTATCATCTAAATATCCAGAAAAAAAAAGACTTCAAGAATCAATATAAGTCAAGATGAGTTCAACAAGCAGAGCATGGGCAGCTGCAGGCAGTGTTGCAGTTGTGGAAGCATTGAAAGATCAAGGAATATGCAGATGGAATCATACTCTAAAGTCAGTTCAAAATCATGTTAAAAACAATGTCAGATCTTTTTCTCAAGCAAAGAAACTTTCATCCTCTTCTGCTGTGATTTCTAATTCTAATATACAACAACAGAAGACAAAGCAATCAGAGGAATCTTTGAGGAAAGTCATGTACTTGAGTTGTTGGGGTCCCAATTAATTAGAAGAGATCATGGATTTTTTTTTAACTCTATTCTTTGATTTTATTTTTTTTGACAAAAACTCTATTCTTTGATCTTTCTTCACGTATTGTGCAATATTATTGAAAGATATTGATGTAAATTACGATGAATTAATGAAGATAGCAACCTTGAATTTCTCACAAATTCAGGATTATTCTAACTATGCTTTGTATTACCCATGTTCTTTTTTTATCTTGAATTAGTAAAGAAAAACAAGTAAACCAAATGAAGTCAATGAACAACAAAATAATAAATTGGGTTAACATGTCTTTACTCCAACGTAATACAGGTCATTTTTGGTTTTCCCCCGTGTAAATTTTTTTTTTTGATTAAAAAAAAAATTGTTTTGATTTACCCCCTAATAGGCCAAACAAAAACCAATTTTTTTTTCAAGAAATTTTCGTTTTTGTTTGGCCTATTAGGGGGGTAAATAAAAAAAAATACAGGAGGAAAAATCAGAAATGACCTATATTACAAGGGGTAAAGACCTATTAACTCTAATAAATTTGAGGTGAAAGAAGGAAATTTACTAAAAAAATAAAATATCTTTTGGGAAAATAAGAAGTTTACTAAAGTTTTTATCTATTCAATTTAGTAATTTAATTGATATTTTCATTTAAGAAGGTAAGTTCATAAATTTTTTTTTTTTTTGGGGAAGTTCAAAAAATTC
>Ga0228710_1001353_pt1 | contig 36511 bp, 24 predicted proteins | sample MedpolnodulmetaG_FD_177995 | JGI IMG/M metagenome (GOLD analysis project Ga0228710, IMG submission 177995) | Root nodule microbial communities from Medicago polymorpha collected in Santa Monica, California, United States - pink nodules | ecosystem: Host-associated > Plants > Roots > Nodule...
GGAATTTTAAAAGATAAAAGTAAATTAAAAAACTAGAAATAAAAATAAAGAGAGAAGAGGGTCCGACTCGGAACCAAAAATGAGGTATTTTAAAGTACCTCTCTGCCGAAATTTCGTCTGAAACAACAAAAATTTTCGACTTTAAAACTACGAATAAAATGGGTAAAAATAGAGAAAAGTGGTCAAAATTTGGGGTATGACAACTGCATTATTGCTATCCATGTTTGTGATGTTGGATACTATGTTCCAACATGTTTTGGATGATGTGTTGGACGATGTCTCAACATGTCCGTTTTGCAGTTGTGTTACTTTTCTTCATGGTTGTGGATTGAAGAAATGTATGTGTGGTATCTCTCTACCTTGTCTGTATGACCTCAGTTTGTTTTAACAATAAATAAATCCAAAGGGAGAGATTGTTGGGTATTTGGGTATTGGCTTCATTGTTGCTAAAACAAATACTCATGTATGTTGGATACGATGTCCCAACATCTTGGCACGGTTCGGTGTGCCCTGTTTATGTGGCTTGGTTTACGCAATCTTTATCTTATTAAGGAAATCACGCCCTATTTCTTGTTCACCAAGCAACACGTTTTTGTCCAGAATCAGCTGGAAGATTTGTTTCTAAAATATAAACAATATTTTACGATTCCTTGGTGGTGTGTTTGGCGGTTCCTAAAAATGTTCCTACTTTTTAGGAGTTACCATATTTGTGAAATATATTTTCAAAAGAGATTTTGGAAAATATATTTCTGAAGAATATTTGTTTCAATATATTTCTAAAAAGAATATTTGATTCAAATATATGTGTATCCAGAAAAAAGATATTTTTTCAATGGATATTTATATTTGTAAAATATATTTTCAAGAGAGATTTTAGAAAATATATTTTCTAAAGAATATTTGTTTCAATATATTTCTGAAAAGAATATTTGATACAAATATATGTTTAGCCTATGACGAAAAAGCCCATGCTTTGAATGACTATATAAGGAAGACTTGTATCCTAGTTTTATTCACCAATTCAATGTTATTGAATTGAGTCTTTAGGGTTTCTACTTGTGCTTTATTTGTGAGCCTGTCTTTGCATCAACTTGATGCATTGAGTTGGACCTTTAGTTGAGTTGTATTGTATCAAAACCATAGATTGTTAAAAGAATAGTTTTTAGGGTTTTGAGTCGTCTTCCATGTGTGTTCTTCTCTTGTATCGTTTGTGATGCAAGTCTAGGACTGTTTATTGAGTTGTGAACTCATGTTCACTACTCCGAAGCTGTGAAGCAAGGAGCTAGGTAGATTGTGTACTGTGACTGACCATAGGATAGTGAGATGTGATTTCAGATCTAGGAGTTCCTAGGTTGAAATCAATACGGGTAGGTCCTAGGTCTTAAGTCTAAACGAGGAGTTTGCTGAGAGCTTTAGAATAAGGACTACACTAGTGGATTTCCTTCCTGGCTTGGTAGCCCCCAGATGTAGGTGAGTTGTACCGAACTGGGTTAACAAACTCTCGCCTTTTACTTTCTTGTCTTTTATTTTTCTGTTTTGTTTATGTTTACTGTCAGCACGATGTTGGAACCTTAAACGGAACATCTGTTGTCTGTGCATCTGAAATTGAAACATCACATAGAACAACTTCTAACTAACGCGCTAAAATTCAACATCCGTTATATTTGCCTTGATCTGTCTGTTTTCTGCTAGCTCGATGGTAAAACATCTTACTCGACATTCTGTTCGTATCTGATGTTGAAACATCATATAAAACATCTAAAAGCTAGCCTGCCAGAATTTCAATATCGTTGTACCAGATTCCTTGCTTTTCCTTCCCATATTCTCTTTTTCTTGTACCATATTCTTGAAACATTGAAAAATGAGGAGTTGCATAGCTCACTCAAAACTCATGAATAAAGAATCAATGTAAGAAATGATACGAAAATTGCTGAACTAGCCATGCTGGCACAAACCATTTGGAAGAATGATGGATAAAGTGACAAAGAACAAGAGGAGAGAGGGAAAGTGGAAGAGTCTGAGAGAACAAGTCAAATGAAGGCAACTAAAAGAGTGGAGGGAAAAACATGTTTAGCAAGAAGGAATTCAACAAAAAAGAAGATATGCAATAACGTAATTTTCAGAAGTGGGGAAAAGCAACATAGTACCGATAAATTTACCAATTGTATGATCCGGGAAATTTTGATAATTATATATATGTGATGTGATGTGATTATTGATAAGTCATATGGTTGAATCAGCATAAGAGTGGTTTCAGAACCAGAGTAATGGTAAAGACTGGATGATCAAGTCTTGTGAACCAGAACATTTCAGCACTAAATTTCTTCAATTAGAACTAAAAGAGAGAGATTAGCACCAAAACGTGTCTCACTCTAATCATGTATTTGCTTATATTTAAGGCTGGATAAAGTATTATCTTTTCCATTCAATTTGTTTTATTCAGCCATTAACAATCATTATTTTTCAAACAGAATAAACAAGAGAAAGCTATTGCCATTTTCATAAAGTATCAAGGCCGAAAACAGTAATTTTTCAGGAAAAATAGTTATTAGAGACAGATTAATCTAAGCAATTTTCATATACAATATAAATTATAAGGCCCCCGGGTAGGAGGTAACAACAAATCCACACAATTGCATATTTTCTATCATAAACTACAAAGCAAACATGCCATAGGATAAACTAAGTCACAAACTTTCTGAGAACATTGCTATTTTACTTTTGCAGAAAGGATTATATTTTATTCTTGTAGGACATGCCAATATAGATCAGTGCTTGGTTTTTGGATTCTTCACAATCATCACAGTGCAATGAGCATGATGAGCACAATAGTCACTCACACTACCTAAAACCGCCCTGCAAATTAAAAGTGTCGAGTATAGTGAGTGAATTAGGAAAATATGAAGTGTTTGCTTCGAGCAGCAATGTATATACATGTTCTCCCCCATTATAAATAAAATGAAAAGTCAAATGAACTTAGAAAGCAAAAGGAAGGTTTGATTGTTGGTTAAAATAGAAATGATCGTAGAGACATTATAATCAGTAAGTTCTGTAGAAAACTGTATGTGAATCACACAAAAAACTACTGCTGCCTTTCTTCTGCAGGTTAAAGATTTGAGTGGATGGCAAGTTACATTTTATTCATGTTTCTGGCCATTTAATTTTGTGTTTGTGATCATGGTGGCATTAACTTGAGTGAAAATGTTAGAACTAAATGCAGCACATTCATGGTATATCCCATTCACAAGTTGCAGAAAAGTTATTGACTATACTTCAATCACAATTACCACAATGAATCCATACCTGGGATGATAATTGTAGCCACAATGAATCCATACCTTTTTATAGCCACATAACCATGACTGCCTACAACCAAGATCGAAGCACGGTACTTTTCTATTGTATCACAAAGAACATTTCTAGCATCACCTTCCACCACCTCCACTATTACATCATTTACCTGAGAAAATTCAGTTATCAGATAGTTTTTCCACATATGACATATCCTACATATAAAGTACTTAAACATCATAATGTATACGTTTTTCCTTAGGCTCGAAAGTAGAAAAATAAATTCACAATGACATTAATACCATGAATTTTGTTACGATGGCAAGTTTGTTTAAACCAGTTGAAGCAATTCAAGTGAAATACACCACGAAATAAAATGTGATAAATCTTAACATCAATGTCTTCAATTTAGCTCATTTCATCAAACTAATAAAAAACAGAACTAGCAAAGATTATGGAACTTAATTTGCAGTGTACTAGTCTAGTCTTGAGCATGATGCATTCAGCTATGAATCTTTCTCAGCCTATTATCTAAAATAATATCATAGATAATCTTGCTAAAACCATATAGTATGCTCCAAGTCCCACACAATATATAAATACAGGACCATATAAACCAGAGAAATTTCATCCATTCAAAAGCCATTTTCCTTGTCAAATAAGATTATGAAAAGAATTGCAGTTATGAAATTACAAATAAGATTATGAAAAGAATTACAGTTATGAAATTACAAAGAAACAATGATAAATTAAGTTATTACATAAATAAGATTTCAGCAATGTTGTGATTAATTCACAGTGACAAACGAAATCGCACACCTCAACCGTTGTTTAAAATTATGGAATCTAAACTTGAAAACAAAAATAGAAATACATACGGATTTCTTAATGCAAAGTTGTTTAGCATTGTCAGCAACTCTAGTTTTGATTCACTCTTCAATCTTCGATAGAGATTGATTGAACATCCATGATTGATTGTTTGTGGATGAAAGAGGGTGAAATTTTAGAGTGACAACGAATGAAATCGAAGTTTTGAGAAAATTTGTATAAAATGACAATTTTGGTATTATTGTAAACTTTTAAGTAAATTTGGGTGTAACCAGAAATACATGGAGCCTGAATAAAAAAAATTCTAATATTTATTGTTACTGTAGAAAATGATACAAAATTATCAACGAATATGTTGGAAAAAATAATTAATGCACTTCAAATATTTAAAATGTTTTGTTTTGAAAGAAATAAGTTTAACTTATTTCATTAATCAAAATAGAAGCAATGCAATCTGACAACAAATCAAATATTTGAGTTTGTCAAAAAAAATAAAATCAAATACTTGAGGATTAGTCGTATATTTAACCATCGTAGCTAATTTCATTGACAACCATATTAGTTTACTTCGTAAAGAATCTCAACCAACGAGTTTAAACATAAATTTAAAAAACGGAGAAAACAAAATCTAATGATAAAACCAAAAGGAGACAAAATTGAAAGAGGTTCTTGATAATTTATTTCAGGCTAAAATGTGGTTTTGATCTCTGCAAATATAACCAGTTTTGGTTTTGGTCCCAGCAATTTTTTTTTTTATGAAAAAGGTCCCTACAAAATTTGTTGTTTTTTAAAATAAACCATGGACCCACTTTGTAACATCACTAATTTTCATAGACTATACTTTCATGTATCTATGTCTATGTGTGTCCGCTCTATAAATCACTAGCTATGTTTGTAAGTAATTTTACGTGTGTGTAGCTGCTAGTAATTATTATCACATTGTCGTATGTGTTTTATTATTATTACGAAAAAGAATATGTACAATTACGTTTAAGTTACGAGTTGTTAAATAAAATTTAGGCTTAATAGCAGTTTTAGCCCTCCAACTTTTTCAAAGTTGCAGTTTTGGCCCCTAAAAAAAAGAACTACAAAACCGCCCCCTAAGTTTTTCATCTATGGCAGTTTTGGCCCCAAGGACAATTTTGACTCGGTCTACGCTGACGTGACACCCTAAGTGAGGTGCCACGTGTTATTTTTTTGACCAAAAATTGGCCTTGGGGGCCAAAACTGCTACAGTTGCAAAACTTAGGGGGCGGTTTTGTAGTTTTTTTTTCTTAAGAAGACAAAATCACAACTTCGTGAAAGTTAGAGGGCGAAAACTGCTATTAAACCTAAAATTTACTAGATCCTTTTAGATAAGTATAGGAATGCATGGCCAACATTGGAGTTTGTTAGAGAATTAAGGAAACCTTCATGTTTTGCAGGCAACACCTTAAGGGATACTATGTTAATTTGTAGGGCCAGATATTAGTATATTTTTGTAAAAGAAAAATATTAATCATGTGTGTGTGCTACGTGTTAGATTAAGTGGTTACTCATTTAACATAACAAAACAGAAGTTGGTAAAATAAAGAAACCACAAGTGTACATGACTTGGTCTTCATGACTAAATCCTCTTTATCCTCGTTTCCATTATACTCGGCTAATCCTTAGAAAATGAAACCACTTACTTTAACTTCTTCATCAGAATAGTGGTGTGAGGTCAGGTCAATTCTCACCCTTATGCTCACACGATCCCCCCCATTTTTCCTGAACTTCCACCCTTTATAAATCTCCTCAGTAAAACACATACCTCACCCATGAACACATAACCTTAATTAAATCTCTCCCAAAATTATGTTTGTGGTGAATAAATAAAATAAAGACGACACACCACTTCTCCTTCGTCAATAGCCTCTCATGCACCTCATCTCATCCTAGTGCAAGTCTGAGCAGCCTAAAGATATTTGGAGTTGGTTCGGCATATATCTTTCTCCCTTTATGACACTTTGTTGTCTTAAAATTGCGGAGTCAATGAAGTAGCTATTTTGTTCCTAGAATCAGCCCACGCCTATCTAATATTACATTAACCATCACACTGGCCAATCACCAAACAGCACACCACGTTATCAGACAAAGGAAATAGAAAAATGCACAACTCCCCCTTAGCTCCACTCTTTTTATTTCTGCTACACGGAAGAAGTTTTGAGTAGTTTCTCTCTTGCAAGCTCTTTGCGTGGAAGTAGAAATCTTGCTAGGATGTGTGGAACTAGAAGTCTCGTTCAGAATTAAAGCGTACAAGGCAAGAGCTTTTTCCCCATACGTTCTTACTAAGTGCTAGGGTTGTGCTATTAAATAGTGGTAGCAATTCTTGTCTTTTAAAAAGGAAAATAATTAAAATGTGTTTTCATGTTAAAATTTAATCCTTTCTAAAAGTGATTATTCTTAATTATGAGTGATTATTCTTAATTATGTTTCATATGGAAGTTGTGTATCATAATGTGGTGTGAATTGAGATATTTTGTATTATTATGCTTTATATGTTTTTGTGGTGTTGGAAAAGAAGTGTTACTTTTTTTTTAATGAATTAAAGAAAAGAGAAAGATGAAAATGTGAGTTTGTGAAATGATTGACTTTTGGTTGTGTATTTGATGCGTTAATTTTTGACTGTGTTTGCCTTAGTGGCGAGTTATAATTATATTCTGTGTGGTGCCTTAGTGGCGGGTTTTAGTCTGCATTTCCATGATCATGCATTAGCATATGCATCTGTGTGGATCCCTTAGTGGTGGGATTTCAATTATATTATGTGTGAACGCCTCAGTGGCGAGAATTATATCCAGATCATGTAGTATTTAAGAGCATGCATTTTACATATAATTGCATTGCATTGAGTCTGTTATGTATATGTGTGTTAACAAGTGATTAAACTATTATAATGCAAAAGAAATGTGTGTGAACTTTACTTTGAAGCATATGACCTGAATGTATTTTTCTTAATTCTTTTGATTGATAAGTTTTGATATTATCTATTTTATGACATTGTTTCTGGCGTTTTGAGTATGAACCAATTTGGATAAGGAAATTGACCCTTACACTAACAATTTAGGTATCAAAGAAGTCATGGTGTATGCTTTAGTGTTTTTGCTTAAAGCGCGTACGGGGACATAATTGAGTTTTTATTGAATTGGAATTTTAGAAGTAATTTTGAAGGATATTAATTTAAGAATTTTAATTAAATTATATTAAGAATTTTCTATAGGTTTTGCTAAAAATTTATTATTGATGAAATAAATAAATAGTAGTGTTTTTCGAAAAAACGAAAATAATTTAGGCGCAATATCTTGGTCCAAAATCCAGAGCGTTACACAATTTCTTGCTTATTTGTCCCTTTTTTGTCTATGTAGCAGGTGCTGATTGTATAATTGTGTATAAATGGCATTTAATATATTTTAATTATTTAAAAATCATTTTAATAATCAGCTTCTGCATTCACTGTAAATTTCTCAAATTGAAACTGAAAAAACATCAATCCCTTTAATTCCTCTTCATTATTATGCCCAAGTTGCACATTTTTCACCCATAAAAAGTCATCATACTTATATTTTCCTTAATCCCTCTATTATTTTCATTCCTAAACACTCTATCCTCAAACACATGCCCACAAATTTTCGGATCTATCAACACAACAACAAACAGATCTGGGCGAGGATGAAGACTGAAGAGTCATCACTGCATGACATGCTTCATTAAAGGAGGGGATGCAATCCAATTGAAATTTCAGACCCAAATGGGTTGATTTTCAGCTGGACCAGTTGTCTTGTTCTCTTCTTCTTTCATTTTGCGACGGATTTAATGATTCTTTGAGGCTTTAGCTTTGTGATGGATGCACAAATTTGCAACTGCCCACACGACAATGATTCTAGGGCTCTAGCATTCATTTTTTCTGCAAACTTGGTATCAGGGCTGTTTAGCCATTTCCATTCAATTAAATTAATTTTTTTATTTAATGTAAACATATAATTTTTATTTTAATTAAAATTTAATATTTTTTTATTTTGAATATAATTATTTTGGTTTTTGAAAATATTTTAAATATTTAAAATATAGTAATTGCCATGTGAGTGCCACATGTACATAATTACACAGTCAACACCTATCACATAGGCAAAAATAGGACAAATAATCAAGAAAATGGCATCAGAGACTATTTTTAAAACAAATTTTTTTGCAGGGACACTTTTCAATTTTTTTTTGCAGGAATCAAAACCAAAACTGAACATATTTGCAGAAATTAAAACCATATTTTAGTATTTATTTCAAGAGTATAATATATTTAAGGAGACAAGTAGTAATTCTTTGCAGAAACCAAAACCATGTTTTAGTGTTTATTTCAAGAGACAAGTAGTAATTCATTTTTTGAACAAGGAGGCAGGTATATTTTATTTAAAATTAGTCTTTTTCTTCATGACACATAAACATGCCATCCTTATTTCTAGAATTTTTCCTTTCATATTTAAGAAAAATACTTGAATGAACACAAAATTTGGGATACAAGATTTAGACACATAGACATAAAAAGAATTATGCTATGTACCTAAACGTTTTTGCTCATTCCCAAGTGAAATCCTCTTTTTACCCTTACGTAAGTTAACTCACGTAGCGTAAGTTAACACACACCAGTTATGATTTTAGCGTGACTTAAGTCACGCAGCGTGAGTTAACTTCCACTGCGTTACTTAAGTCAGTTAACATAGAACACAGAACCCCTCATTTCTCAACTTCCCAAAACACGAAAATTTCACCCCCAAATCCAAATTTCATCATTCATGCGCCATTCAAAATCAAATTCGTCCACAATATCAAGTAAGTGATGATTATCCAACTTCTTTGCATTATTTTGGTTGAAATTTTCGAATTTTTGAAGAAATTTAACATTTTTATGTTTTTATAAATTTTGCTTGGATGTTAGTTTTGATGATTGTTAGTGGTGAATTAACTTAGGAATTGTTGTTTAGAGTACAATGTGGTAGTTTAGGGTTTAGAAATTGTTAGATTACCTAGTTGTTTGAAAATTGCAAACTATGTGTTTGGTAAAATGTCTCAATGATAATTTTTTTGTTTTTTTGGATTGCGAATGATCAAATTAGTTAGAATATGGTTTGTTAATGTTGATTGTAATATGTTTAACTGCAATGTGGTAGTTTACGGATTGAAATGACATTGTCGAAATTTTAGTGTTGTTGTTGAATTGTTGGAAATGACACAATGTCCGTGTGAAAATGTGTCATTGATTTTTTTATTGTTGAAATGTTATGCAGATATGTCTCAGAGGCCGCCTGAGGAGAGGAGTACTTAGGTTAGGGAGGCTGCCACTACTAGTAATGCACGGAGGGAGAAGCAAGCACTACACCCTCCTATGGCTGGTCGAGGGAGAGGCAGACTGAGGGGCAAGAGACTTTCTAGGGTTGATGCTGCGGGGGCCTCATCGTCACAGACGGGTTTATCCCAGACGGTCGACCCGACACAGTATCAGCAACAACATTATCAGGAACAGGTGTATCAGCCTGAATTTTAGCAGGGGTATCAGTAACAGGAGGGGTATGAGTATCACCAGGGGTATCAAGCTCAGTTTGAACAAGGGTATCAGCCTGAGCAGCCTATATTGAAGCAACAGTATGAGCAGCCTCCTCATCAGCAATAGTATGAGCAGCCTCCTCAACAGCAACAGTATGAGCAACCTCCTCCTCAACAGCAACATGAGCCTAATATGGAGGATGAGGATGGGGGCTTTTCAGGAGGGCCTTACGAGTTGTCTCTTTTACCGAACTTCGATAAACATGTGGCATACAAGCTTTGGAATGACAAAACAATAAGTAATTTAATGATATTTTACTATTATGTCATGTTTATTTTACGTAGAATATGTCATGTTTATTAAATGGTTAATATGTATTTACCCCCTGTAATTTGGGCGGGTTCCGGTTTACCCCTGTAAAAAAAAGTTTAGATTTCAACCCTGTAAAATAAGATTCTTTGATTTTGGTCCCTGAACCATGTGACTGTGCAGAATTGCTGACGTGGCGAGTTGACTGTGCATATATGATTATTGGCAAGCTGACTGTATAATAAATTTTGTTTTTCATTTTTTTTAAAAAATTAAAAAATTTGTAAAAGTTAAAAACAAAATGAGGATTTTTTTTATTACAAGAAATAATTTTCAAATTTTTTTAATATTTTGAAATATACATTTTTCGAAAATTCCAAAATTTATAATTTACGAAAAATATAAATTTATATTTTTTTTAATTTTCCATAAATTTTTTGTTAAATTATTTTCGAAAATTTTGAAATAAATATTTCAAAATTTTTATTTTGACAAAAAATTCAAATTATTTTCGAAAATTTGGAAATATATATTTTTCGAAATTAAAACAGATTTTTTTTTCGAAAAAGAAGTTTTTTAAATTTTCTCAACAAAAAAAAAACTGGAAAATATTTTTATTTTTAAAAATCTTGATACAAATTTATATAAAAATTTAGGAAAATACAGATTTTTTTCGAAAATTTTATTCCAAATTTTTTTTTTACTACGTGTTTCAGATTTGAGAATATTTTTTAATATTTAAAAATTGAGGATAAAAAAATCTGGAATTTTTTTTAATATTTATATTTATTTTTATCTATTTGTTACATGTGTTATATGTATTGAAAATTAAGGGCATTTTTGAAAAGAAATAGTCAGTCCAAAAAAGCTGAAAGAGGTTGTTTTCTTTTTATATATATTTCTCATAAAATTATATTTAAAATAAAAAAAATTCTAAACTTACTGTATTTTGAAACTTTTGAAAAAAATTTAAAAAAATCCAAATTAAATTAAATTTTAAAAACATTCGAAAAAAAATAATATAAGCTAATTTTTTTTAATGTTTTGGTAAAAAAAATATTAATTTTATTCTGATTTTTTTCGTTTTTTTAAAAAAAATTATTTTTTTCTTATTTTTAAATTTTTTAAAATTAATTTTCAGGTTTTAAAAAATTAAAATTAAAATAATTACACAGACGTCAGTGTCAATTACACACGTGTCAGGTTTTAAAAAAAATAAAAATAATTACACAGTGGCATGCCACGTCAGCGTCTGGATGGGGTCATGGGTGTTTTGTGGAGAATCTTCATATTACAAGGGTGTTTTGTGGAGAATCTTCATATTATAGGGTTGGAATCTAAACTTTTTTTTTTTACAGGGGGGTAAACCGAAACTCGCCCAAATTACAAGGGGGTAAAGACATATTAACCCTTTATTAAATTTAAGTATAATTACGTATAATATCATGCTAATTTTACGTATTTTTTTTAATAGTGCTTGTTAGATTACGTGAGATTTATTTTTTACGTAGAATATTTCTAGTTTATTTTACTTTTTTTTTTGTATTTCAGTTGCAAGCGGAGCATAAGATGAGTGGCGTCTCGCACAGGAGGAAACTTAAGCTTTCTGCCTTGTCACTTCTGTTGCCGGTAGAAGATAACCCTTGGTTCTGGGAACCGGTGGATAGATCCGGTCTAAGTCCCCTCCTTCTGAATGGGTACAACATCATCTCCCACGGGTTAGTGTGTGATATGGCTGAGAGATGACATGAGGAGACCAGCAGCTTCCATCTGCGTGTTGGGGAGATGGTTATCGCATTGAATGATGTGGCTTGTCTTCTAGGCATCCCTGTCGCTGGACGGCTCATTCAGGAGGATGATTTAGATCATGACCAGGGTGTAGACTTGATGGTGACTCGCCTATTGTTTCCGGTGGATGAAGCGGTGGAGCAGGCGAGTAATAATTCAGGTGTCTTTGTCACTTACACAGTCCTGAAAGAGCGTTACGAGCACCTGTTGAATAGGTGTAACCATTTGCTGGGGGAGGATTTATCGGAGGAGGAGGAGATGAGTCGTATTAGGCCCGCCTGTGTCAAGCCGTTTTTGTTGCTCTTGCTTGGCTACACCCTTTTTGCCGGCAAGAACAACAAAACCATTAATCTGATGTGGATGCTTGCGATTCAGGATTTGGATGACATAGGCACGTGGTCATGGGGCGGGATGAGACTTGCTTTCTTGTATGAGCAGCTGTATCTTACCTCCAGCGAACATGTTGGCGTCGTTGGTGGTTACATGACCTTACTTGTGGTAATATATTATTTTCTTATTTTTTTTAAGTTAATCGTACATGTATAGTTTTTTGTATGATACTTGTGTGCTGATATAAATTTGTCTTTTTGTGTTTGCAAGGATGAGTTATAGCTCACATGAGACATGTCGTTCCGAGGAAGAAATATGAAGATTACGAACGGCAGAACCCGTATGTGGGTAGATGAAAACCTAAAAGGGGGTTTGCTGATGTCGAACACTTCAGAGGCTTGTTGGATTCGATGGAGCATTGTCATGTCACCTGGAGGCCGTACGAGCGCCGACGAGACGTGACGCCTTTTCAGGACGTGTGCTGGTACTCCGGATGAATCATGGTCGGCAAACAAAAGATGGTGCGTCACTTGCCGGAGCGGGTTCTGAGGCAGTACAGATATGTTCAAACCGTTTCCCGATCTCCTACTACGATTCTGCCTCTTGCCCCAGCATATGTGGTTGCTGCCTTCTTGGAGTTTGCTCTGCACGTCGTTAGCCAACAGGAGAGTGGTCACCAGGTCCCAGACGATAAGTCTTGGAAGCATTCAGATAGGTACATTAGGTGGTTCTACCGTGTATCCCATCCTCTTATCGCCAACCCTGCTCTAGAGCATGACATTGTCATTTCGAGACCTGTCTACCAGGATATTCTTGTTGACCACGAGTGGGCCAGACATCCTCCTGATCCATTGCAGGTCATTAGCAGCATGAGAGGCAGAGTGGAGCATGCGATGGAGATTCCAGAGGTGGTTTCAAATCCACACTTCTTCGGCATTTTGGAGGGCCTCCGGACCGATTATAGCGTGTTTGACCAGCACCCAGTTCCACGAAGGAGGTCTAGGAGTCATAGTCCACAAGAGCAGCAACAGTGTTTTATTTTATGATTTTTTTTATATATATATTTGTAGTATTTTTATGACATTTTGTTGGATTTGGATATAATATATTTACATTTGCGCGGTTGCGCCTCTCTATGACATTTGAGTTAAGTTTCTTTAAAATTGCGTTTCTAAATTATGAATGAATGAATGCATGTTCACTAAATTATGAGTTTTGGTTGAATGAATGAATGGTTGTACCTGTGTATGAACGAACGAAGGAACGAAGATAAACAGGAAACAAAGCAGTAGCTACTGCCTGTCTGTTCTGGTGCGAGCACAGAACCAACGTGACTTAAGTGACGCTAGTGTTAACACTTGCGTGAGTTAATTCACGCAATGTGTGTTAACTCATGTTGTTTTTTGCCCTAGCGTAACTTAACTTGCGTAAGGGTAAAAAGGAAATTTCACTTGGGAATGAGCAAAAACATTCAGATAAAGAGAAGAATTCACATAAAAATACATATTTTTAGAGAATCACGCCCATGCAAGTTGCAATAATAAGCTCCGGTGGAAAAACCAAACTGCTGGCTCGCAAAAAACAACCAACATACAAACAGCAGCTTAAAGTGCTGCCTAGAGACCCAAACTGCACCAAAATACATATGATTTAACTATTTTCACTTTCAATTTTTTTTCCAGTTTTGTAAGAGTGTCCAAATTTTATGTCTAAATTCTCGTGATCACACAAAAAGTTCTCCGGATCTAGACACTAAAGATGGACTTACATTAAGCACAATTGTTTTGTTTGTTGAGAAATTACAACAATCACAATGAATATGGCAAAACCATAATACACAAATATCGGATTTTGTGAAGAAAAAAAATAAATTCAACAAACATATCAACGCATTGTGATTTTGTCACATTCATTGTGGAGCGATTTGTGAAAATTTTAAAATATATTTTATTTTTCGCTTACAAAATTACAATACTTTATCGTGATTTTGTGAAACTAAGACAATTTTTTTTGGAGGTGTCTGGGGTTCAAACCCCAAACTTACATATATTATGCATTATCCTTATCAAATGAGTTAAACTCCCAAGACGTGAAACTAAGATAATTAATCCGTAAGTGAAAAAAAACGATTAATCCGTAAAATTCAATTTACTTGGTATCCGGTAGATGCTGAGTAACGTTGTCCAAGACATAGAATATAGTACTTTAGAGCAAGATTAGAAAATGAGTCAGAACCACCAATTCGGTGTTGTCCTTTACTCACACACACTTCTTAAAAATGGAACACAGAAATGTTTGAGGAATATACAGAAGAAAAACAAAACATAAACATAGAAGATGGAATCACATACATGTTTGACTATTGTTTTCTTTTTGCTTCTAAACTTGGCTGTTGGGGTGTTGAGTACTGATAATTATAGCAGACATGATTTCCCTGTTGACTTTGTTTTTGGGTCAGGCACCTCTGCTTATCAGGTTCTTTTTTACTTTACCCCAAAAAGAAGTAACCATGCAATTTCATTATTTAGAATAATTAAATTATGATTATATTTTATTGTTGTACTTTTGATTATGATTAATAGGTTGAAGGAGCTGCTAATGAAGATGGAAGAACTCCTAGCATTTGGGATACCTTTGCACATGCTGGTTAGTCAATTCATTCTATCATCCATCTTATCATTTTAGAGACATAGTTCAAATCAAATTCTTTTAGAGACTATGGTAATTGTAATAATCATTTTTCTGAATTATTTGGAGGAAAACAAAGGCCAAAAGTTTATTATCAATTATTTGCACTATAAACCAACTTTTTTCTGAAGCGAAAATCAATGAGAAACTAGGAATATGTTATAGTATTTACAATTTGACTATTCCGTTTTTACTTCTTCATTTACTTTGAGCGTTATAAACCAATTCTCATGACTAGCATTTTTATACAAAAAGGGTTTGCGCGTGGAGGAAATGGAGATGTAGCCTGCGACACGTACCACAAATACAAGGTAAACAAGACACAAGGCTTCTATCTTTCTAATTTTGTCTAGTAATGCATTCTTTATGATTCATCTTTTAATGCAGGAAGATGTGCAGCTCATGGTTGAAACAGGTCTTGAAGCCTACAGATTTTCCATTTCTTGGTCAAGATTGATACCAAGTATTCCACTGGACTTAAACTTTAGTACATATCGATGAATGGTGAAATTTAAAGTTCTTTAATCATTTTTTCAGTAAAAACTTACTCCCTTTGAAAATGCTTTTGTTTCTTCCTTAGATGGTAGAGGACCTGTCAACCCGAAGGGATTGCAGTACTACAACAATCTTATCAATGAACTCATTAGAAATGGTTAGATATGAGTTTATTCATATGTTGCAAGATAAGACATGCCTTAATTAAGATTTCAAAAACAGTAAGTGAAATCAATTATGTTTCTTCAAGTGATATAATACAAGTCTTTCCGATTTGTAGGAATCCAACCACATGTCACACTGCACAACTATGATCTCCCACAAGCACTTGAGGATGAATACGGAGGATGGCTTAGTCGTGAGGTCATGTATGTTCTTATCTCCTATAGCTGCACCAGTTTGCTGTTACAATTAGTTCTTATAATTCTTAGTGCATGAAATAAGGCACAATATACCATAAATCTAGAGAGAGAAAAAGGACCATAGACACCAAGTAGTTGATGCGTGAAATAAGACTCTTTTAGCTTTTATTGTTCTTGCCTCATTTGCTCATATGATCAATGGTCAAATGCACTTTAATAATGTGAAGATTTCGTATTCTAAATAAAGTACTTATTGTGCTTAGGAAGAAATGTCCTTATATTGCATTTTTTGACAGAATTAAGAATTATGACTTGAATTTTGATGCAGAAAAGACTTCATAAACTATGCAGATGTGTGTTTTAGAGAGTTCGGGGATAGAGTCAAGTACTGGACTACTGTGAACGAGCCCAACATCTTCGCTATAGGTAGTTATGATCAAGGAATCTCCCCACCCAGGCGATGTTCTCCTCCATTTTGCATTATAGAGAGCACCAAGGGTAACTCAACATTTGAGCCGTACTTGGTAGTTCATCATATTTTGCTAGCGCATTCTTCAGCTGTGAGATTGTATAGAAGAACGTACAGGGTATATCGCCTAATTTTTTTTCATAGTGTGTACTTTTCTGTGTTTTTTTGATATTGTTACTCTACTCTCGAGAGACTTGTTACATTGCAGGAGGAACAAAATGGATTTGTTGGTATCTCAATCTATACATTGGGGGTAGTTCCTCAAACAAATACAGAGAAAGACAGGGCTGCATGTCAACGAATTAGCGATTTTTATTTGGGCTGGTGAGTTACCGACTCTAAAATTGGTTATAATATTTTATCTTCTTCTTACTGCCTATTTTATTGCAGGATTATGGAACCCTTATTGCACGGAGACTATCCCGATTCCATGAAGGCTAATGCGGGCGCAAGAATTCCTGCCTTCTCAAGTCGTGAATCCGGACAAGTTAAGGGTTCCTATGACTTTATTGGCATAATTCACTACAGCAAATTTAATATCACAGACAATTCTGATGTGCTGAAGACAGAACTGAGAGATTTCAGTGCAGACACGGCTGCAAAGGCACTTGGTATGTGTGTGTTGGGTTTAACCACAGTGGATTTTAAAGCTTAGAGCGATATAAGCTTGCTGTACTAATTGCATTTTTTCATATGATTCTGTTGTTTTCAACTAGTTAAACTCTTTACATCATTTAGTATCTGATTCCCCTTTTCATCAGTGTAAACAACCATGTGTATCACTTGTTGAATAATTGGTGGAGTAAAATGAATCATTTCTTTGTTTTCTGTGGTTTTGCAGGTGTAGAGGAAATACTTGGAGAGAATGAGGTAACAGTTAAAAAACTAATTAAAATTATCATCTTAATTGATTTGTTTAATCACAGATTACTTCACAGTAAAACTATCTGGTTTGACTTGGCTCAGTACCCATTCACACCATGGGCTTTAGGACAAGTGCTGGACACATTCAAGACCCTTTATGGCAATCCACCTATATTCATTCATGAAAATGGTATGCTTACCTCTTGTTCAAGATTACATTGATTGCAATGAATCTCTTTTAGGAAATCGTTATTGGATGCTAATTGAGGTTGAATAATAAGTTATGGCGCAAAGGTTTTTCTGTCATAGACAGCCAAATAACATTTTGACTATGTTATTGCATATTATGGTTTTCATGTATTTTCCATTCTCAATTGTATGAAATTGTAAACTTACGCATCGAGGATTTGACAATGATTTGGTGGACCATTCATAACGCTTGTGGTTATCGTTTTTAAACAAATGTTGCGTAAGATGAGTTTCAATTGTTTGAATTGTTAGGCCAACGGACACTAAGCAACGCATCACTCCATGATGAATCAAGGGTGAAATACTTGCATGGATATATTGGCACTGTGCTTGATTCCTTAAGGTATGTAATTGCTACTCCATTTTATTATCTTTTGAAAAATTAGATTTAGAAAATGTCTTTGAAAGAAGTTACTTATCCAATAAATGAAAACAGTCCTAAACACACAAGACTTATAAAACCAAACACAACTGAAATAAACAACTATGCTTTGATATGGTATGCGATCTTCCTTCTCATGTGTTTTTTATCCTTCAGAAATGGATCAAATATGAAGGGATATTTCGTGTGGTCTTTCATTGATGCATTTGAGTTGTTGGATGGATATAAATCGATCTATGGATTGTACTACGTCGATAGGAATGATCCAAAGTTGAGAAGATACCCAAAGCTATCTGCAAAATGGTACAGTCAATTTTTGAAGGGTAAAAGATCCTCCCTAGTTGGTGCAATTGAACTCAATAACGATTCATCACTTGTCTCGGTTGGACATTTACTTCAGTAGTTGATTCTATAATTTGTATGCATTAAAGTATTGTTACATATGGTGTTTCTGTTGAGACTCTTTCAGTTTTGTCGGTTAGCTGGTTAGTGGTTTAGATGCTTAAGAAATCTGTTTGCATATCATTATTTAGTTAATCTATCTAAAACCACTATTCCATCGACCATCTGTGTTGCAATCATCATAAAGTGAGTGATCTTACATTAACAATGGTATCTAGTTCTTCGATTTGGGACACGTGCATACGAGAATGTGAGGTTCTGGGATGTGTTTGAAATTTTGCAAGGCTCTCTTATTGATCCATCTACGTTTGAATTATGCGAATTTTAGAAGATAGCTGCAAAGGACGCCTGAGACATCTTAACAAATTCTTATGTTGTTGCAAAGGTTGGGAAAATGAGACTAAAGTTCATGGACAATAAATATTAACTATTATTGATGTCTGATCAAGAAACCATAGTTGCGTACTTCATATGAGTTTGAATTCTAGTTAAGTGATGACAACATTTGACAAGTTCTTAGATCAAATGATGGTTGAAAAGGTGTTGAGAAGCTTGACTAAGAACTTGTCATGCTTTGAACTCTTCATTTGACATTTGTACCACATTCTTTGCTTTTCCTTCCCATACTCTGTTTTTGTACCATATTCTTGACACATTGAAAAATGAAGAGTTGCATGGCTCACTTAAAACTCATGAATTAAGAATCAATGAAAATGAAAGAAATGGTACGGAACTTGCTGAACTAGCCTTGCTGGCAAAAACCATTTGAAAGAATGATGGATAAAGTGGCGAGAACAAGAGGAGAGAGGGAAAGTGGAAGAGTTTGAGAGAGCAAGTCAAAGAATTATTATGGATCAGATCATGATGTGGCTTACCTCTCTTAAATTTCCTTGTGCTTGACAAAAACATTTCAGCACTAAATTTCTTCAATTAGTACTAAAAGAGAGAGATTAGCACCGAAACGCGTCTCACTCTAAACATCTTGCTTATATTTAAGGCTGGATAGAGTGTTATCTTTTCCATTGAATTTATTTTATTCAGCCATTAACAATAATTATTTTTCAAACAGAATAACAAGAGAAAATCATTGCTATTTTCATAAAGTATCAAGGCAAAAAACAGTAATTTTTCAAGAAAAATAGTTATTAGAGACACATTAATCTAAGATCAGTGCTTGGCTTTTGGCTTCTTCACAATCATCACAGTGCAATGAGCATGATGAGCACAGTAGTCACTCACACTACCTAAAACCGCCCTGCAAATTAAAAGAGTCGAGTATAGTGAATTAGGAAATTATGAAATGAAGTGTTTGCTTCAAGCAACAATGTATATACACGTTCTCCCCCATTATAAATAAAATGAAAAGTGAAATGAACTTAGAAAGAAAAAGGAAGGTTTGATTGTTGGTTAAAATAGAAATGATCGCAAAGACTTAATAATCAGCCAGTTCGGTTGAAAACTGTATGTGAATCACACAAAAAAATTACTGCTGCCTATCTTCTGCAGGTTAAAGATTTCAGTGGATGGCAAATTACATTTTATCACGTTTCTGGCCATTTAATGTTGTGTTTGTGATCATGGTGGCATTCACTTAAGTGAAAATGTTAGAACTAAATGCAGCACATTCATGGTATATCCCATTCACAACTTTCAGAAAAGTTATTGATTGTAGTTCAATCACAATTACCTATCACTCCAAACCAAAGGACAATAATTGTAACCACAATGAAACCATACCTTTTTATAGCCCCATAACCGTGACTACCTACAACCAAGATTGAAGCATGGTACTTTTCCACTGTATCACAAAGAACATTTCTAGCATCACCTTCCACCACCTCCACTATTACATCATTTACCTGAGAAAATTAACTTATCAGATAGTTTTTCCACATATGACATATTCTATATATAAAGTACTTAAACATCATAATGTATACGTTTTTCCTTAGGCTCGAAAGTAGACAAATAAATCCAAGATGATATTAATACCCACAAATTTTGGTAGCCCTAACTAATAGGGATATGGAAACTTAATAATTCACTCCAAAAGCATAACAATTAACAGACATACAAAGAAACGATCATGAAAATCAGTAGTCCTTAGTTAGATGATGGTAAGTTTGTTAAAACCAGTTGAAGCAATTCAAGTGAAATACACCAAGAAATGAAACATGATAAATCTTAACATCAATGTCTTCAATTTAGCTCCTTTCATCCATGAGGAATAAAAAAACAGAACTAGCAAAGATTATGGAATTACTTAATTTGCAGGGTACTAGTCTAGTCCTGAGCATGATGAATTCAGCTATGAATCTTTTTCAGCCTATTATCTAAAATAATCTTGTTAAAACCATATAGTATGCTCCAAGTCCCACACAATATATAAATACAGGACCATATAAAATAGAGAAATTTCATCCATTCAAAAAGCCATTTTCCTTATCAAATAAAATTATGAAAGGAATTACGGTTCTGTAATGTTGTGATTAATACACAGTGCTGCAACCACTCATTCCGTAACATCAGTAACAACCAAAATCGCACACCTCAACTATTATTTAACATTTTAGAATATAAAATTGAAAACAAAAATAGAAATACATACGGATTTCTTAATGCAAAGTTGTTTAGCATTGTCAGCAACTCTAGCAGCAATTTTTCTCAAATCAGAATCAACAATAGGCAAAACCTCAGCAGCTCCTGCGTACACTAATTAGCACGGATTGTTCATCAATTACGAAAACATCAACAAAAAGAGGGGTGGTAATAAAAATGAAATTGAGAATTATACCAGGACCAGCGAGGCCAACAGAAGAAGTAGCGGCAGGTCTAGCATGAATAAGAACAAGTTTGAAAACGGGATTGTTGGTGCTGAAGAAATGATCGAGAGTCCATTTCAGAGCATATGCACTGTGATCGCTCTCGTCGATTGCAACCAACATAACTGGTTTTGATTTTTCTGATGATTGTTCTGAACTCGCACTCGCCATTCTAAAAATCACTAACGGAAATTTCTCTCTCTCTCTCTCTCTCTCTAGTTCACTTGCGAGAGACGCAACACAACGCGGCTGTATATATACGATATACGTGTGTACGTTTTATTTTATTTTATTTATTTATTAATATTTTAATATGGGAAATGAAAACAAGGTGCTGGTTATGCTGCTGGATTGAAAACTAATGATTGTTGAATTGAGGTAATTCCTATCCGATCCTTGAAAAGGACGTTGCGAGTTTCTCGACTTTTATGGAAAGATAAAGATGCAAACTAGTACACGCTTATAAATCCATCAATCATCTCTGTTTTTTGCTCGATGGTTCATGACTCCTCGTTGAATACGAAACCTTTTTCTTTTTTTTTTTTGTTTTATAAATACGATAGCTGTCTATTCATTTGTGCCAACATGGATTTATTTTTGTAGATAGAACTTCTTTTCATAAGTTAACTATTACAGAGGATTTTTTTCCTTTTCCTTATAGACCACGTAACTTATTTATTAAATGAATCTAAAATGTGAGTTTTTGCTTATAATAATAACTAGAAAGAGTTACTATCAAAATAAAAAAAAATGATCAGAGGGAGTACAACACATAATGCTTGTAAATAATATGATAAAGTTAAAAGGAACGGAATACTTATATCCCTGTATCTGCAATGTTTACATCCAAATTTTATCGTTACTAGGGCCGCTTTAAAGAATTTGTAAGCCGGATTTTAATCTTATTGGCCCCTAATAAAAATAAAAATAAAACATTTTTTTAAAGTGAATTATAATAACATCCAAAAACATGTAAATAATGTCATTATATAACCTTGGGATTAGTTTGTTTGGAAAAAAAAAGAGGCAATGTAAAGGAAAATAAATATAAAAATATTGGCCTAGTGGGACTTGAACCGCTATCGACCGACAAAGTCGAGTAAGTAATCCTTTACCACTAAACTATTATTATCAGGTTGTGTAATACTCGCCTTTATCTTTATATAACACTTAATATAGGACCTTACATATATAAAAAAATATATGGCCCCCAAAAAATTGAAGCCCGGTGACATAGCTCGGCCTCGATGGGCTGTGCGCCGGCCCTGGTCGTTACATTGATGTTACAATAGGGGAATACTAAAACTCAATCTGTATAGAGTTTGTGTTGATGTTGCATTGTCTTGCTTGAAGGATTAGTTTGACCAAATTAATGATCGTTTCAAGCACGAAGATGCAAGGGTCAATAGTGTAAGTATCCTCGCTCGTTGATCAACTCATATGGACACGTTCAGCTCACCCATAGAAGAACGACGATGTGATAATCATGTTCTTTATATTTGATTAATATAGTTTGATGTAATACCTTAGTGAGATCTATTAATGTCATTCAGGAAAGTTTGGTCCAACCAAGACATACGAAAAAAAATCAGAACATCCACTAATAGACTCGACGTAAAATTTAGTTTCGCTAATACATAATCTTGTTTATGTTTAATTACCTTGTTGCAATTATCATTATTATTTTTTAGAAATAACCTCATGCATTTCATTAGAAATTAAAGTTTCAACACAACGTAGTACATCAATAAAAATACAAGGACTAATCAAGAATGAGGCCTCTCGTGCAAGAGTGTTAGTTTCCTCATCTGTTTGTCTCCGACTAAATCAATGTTAGAGTTTTCAAGATAAGCATGGCAACATCATAATAGTTCAAAATTCTTGAGACATCATCCTTACCAACGTCCGTAGGACAAGTCGGTTTAGACCATAGTAACCGAGCTAGGACAAAACTCCCTTAAATCGACCCATGGCCGGTTTCCTCCACACACACCTGTGGGCAGCACCTGTTTTGCAATTATTATTATTGTTGATCGAATTTTGTCTTCTTGTTCAGCAAAGCAAGTGTTGTCTTTCTTCTATTAGAAATATATATATATATATATATAATTAAAGTAAAAAGTCAAATGAATGTTTGACTTTTTAATGGTGTGAGTAATAGTATCGTAGAGCAAGGAGGAGGATTTGAGATAGATATTAACCCAAACCCATCCTTTCTTCCTTCTTCCGTGCGCTGATTCTCTTTCTCTTGTTCGAAACCTCTTTCTTTCTTTCTCATGTTTGTACGAAAAGATGAAGTTCTGCAAGACCTATAAGCAATACATGCAAGCTCAGGAGCAGAAGAAGCTCCCTGTAGTTGGATTCAAGAACCTCAAAAAGATCATGAAAAAATGTAGACGATCTTCTCAATTCCACAAACCTTGTCCTGATCAATGCCCATGTACGTCACCGATCATTTCCCTTCCATTCGATTAATATTTTTGTTTTAATTTTACCGATTACCTATGTTTTCTATCAATCAATTCCAAATGTTTGAATTCATATGTGTTAGATCTGAATATCACTTCAATTTTTATTCATCTCTCAAAGGAAATTGTTCGATTTAAAAAACTTTGATCACATTAGTCATTTTGATTGGACATTACTCTTAGGTGTGTTTGGATGGAGGGTTAGGAGGGGAAGGAAGGGAGGGGAGGGTTTATTTTTCTTGTTTAAGTTACGGACATTATAAAATGATTCTTTGAAAATTGAATTAACAACATGATAAGATAAATGATCATATAATACTTCAAAAACACTTAATTTATTTTTAAAAAAACATTTTATATTGTTTGTAATTTAAAAAATAAAAGTAAGCCCTCCCCTCCCCTCCTAAACCCTCAATCCAAACACACCATTAACTTTGTCCTGAAAGGGTTTTTGATTATTTCACAGGTGATTCATGATTGGTAATTTAGAAGTCTTGTATCCTAGGATATACGATCTGAACAATGAAGATTAATGAAATATATAGCTTTGAGATTGAGAACCACCCATTTAGTTCATGAATTTGATCCTTAAAATTAATGAAACTCCTAAATAAACTCTCAAATTAAATTATTTGTTTGCTCAAATTAGTCTTTTTGATATCGGACATTAGTCTTAAATTTGTCCTGAAGGACATATAATCAATGATTATCGATTTCGTGGGAAGGGGGCAATCCTTAGTGAGCAGTTTGATAGGTTTTTCACTATTACTGTGGCAAAGGATGCAGCAGTTGCGGACGTGTGCAAGATGCTTGAAGGGAATATTGTATGATACAGCATTCCTTACTTGTATGTGCCTGAGAATGGAGCTGGAGGAGGGAGTCATTTCATTTGGAGATCACGCTTGTTGAGGAATGCAAGAGGATGGTAAACAAAGTGGCGTTTAAGGACGAGAATGGACGTGCAGAGGTGGTTGGAAGAGGTAGATGTCATCTACTCTGTGAAGGTAGTGTATAAGGAGATTATATCATTTACCAACACTTCATCAATTTATTATTCTTTGCTCAGGAGGATGTGCTGTACAATAAACCAGTAAGCACTTGTTCTTTGAGTACTCGAAATTGTCAAGGGTGTGGGTGGTTGTTTTAAAATGGCTGGGCCTAGCGACCGTGCTACCAAATAACAGCAGCGAACATTTCTCTCAGATTGCAGGACTGTTTTGAGGGGGCAGAGTTGCTGTAGAGAGAGCATCGATAATTTTGTATGCTTGTGGAAGATTTGCAAAGTAAGGCATGGTGGAGTGTTTTGTAATAAGAGGAGGATGTAATTTTCGTGGTGGAAAACATAATTATGGTGTGAAATTGGTTAGATGGGAAGATTAAGGGATTTGGGTATGACATCTCCCAGTGGTTTCAAATTCACTGCTATGCCTGGGCTTGAGAAAATAGTAGCAAGGATTTGGTGGCAGGGCTTGGTATTTTCTGCATAACAGTCATACTGGTATGCTTGATTTATAGGGGCTGCGGTTATGCAGCTATACCGTTAAGGCTGGGAGCAAGCTCGTTGCCAGTTTTCGTAGACAGGTCGGACCTTGTTTTCTGGCATCAGTGGAAGTGAGATGGTGGAGGGTGAGTGTTGACCCGTCTTAATTGGTTCGATAAACATGCATGGATCAGAACTTCAGAAGAAAATGGTATAGGTAATGCTCAATGAAAAGGGACACATCAGTCTAAAGTTTGTGCAGAAGAATTGTATTTGAAGGAATTGGGTGTGACGGTTAAGTGCTATTTAGACGGGATATTCCAATTGTATTGATTGAATTGGAATTGATGAGACGTGTATCTGTTATAGTTTTAGATTGTAGAATTTGTTGCACAAAGTTTTCTTTGAGCCTCCATCAGTGTTAATCAGTGAAGTTCTTTTTACTGTTTTAAAAAACAAAACAATATTCGTGACTAATTTGTCAGTCAGAAACCAAAATGACCGACCTTTCAGCTTCAGTGACTAAATTGTTGATTCGCTTGTAGTCTATTATAAGAATTAAGAATTTGTAGGCTGCATCGTAAATTATCATATGTATTATAATATAATGAGGTCATTTTCTTTGGGTACAGATTGGGGGCTATGTTTAAACTTTTTTATGTTCTTGCATTTCCCACTACCTCTAAGCTAACATGATGTAATTATTTTATTCAGTGTGCGATGGGACCTTTTTCCCTTCCCTTCTCAATGAAATGTCAGAAATAGTGGGATGCTTTAATCAGCGTGCACAAAAACTGCTGGAACGACATCTTGCTTCTGGATTCCGAAAGTACATTCTCATGTTGAAAGGAAAATCAAAAAGGAATCATACTACTTTAATTCATGAAGGCAGAGATCTAGTTACATATGCACTTGTTAATGCTGTAGCAATTCGCAAAATACTAAAGAAATACGATAAGGTGTGTAAATTTGTCGTTTTTTCTTTTGCATGCTAATTTTAGTATTGATACATGTTTAAATTACAAGTTATGTTCTTTATATATGACTGCAGATTCATTATTCTAAGCAAGGGCAATTATTCAAGTCACAAGCCCAGACTATGCACAAGGAAATTCTTCAGAGTCCCTGGCTTATTGAGCTGATGGCATTACATATCAATCTAAGGGAAACTAAAGACAAGTCAAGGAAGGCAACCACATTATTCAATGGATGCTGTCTCACATTTAAGGATGGAAAACCATCACTTGCTTGTGAGCTCTTTGATTCCATCAAAATTGATATTGATCTGACTTGCTCTATATGTTTGGTAAGTTAGTTGGTTTCTCTTGTTGTATTCATTTCTCGTTTCTATACATCAATCTCATTTTGGATGTTTTCACTAGCATTGCACATATGCACGAAAAATCAACTTAAAGATCTTGTATTGAAATTGTAAACTAGGCCTAGTTTTATGGTTCCACCAAAAATTATATTTATTCAAACTATTTAATTTTAAATAATTTCAAATATGTGACATGGTTTATAGAATCAATTCCAGATCTCCTTATGTTGTTCAATATTTTCCTAACCAATTGGTGCAGTTCCACATTATCAGTATACTTTTCTAAGTGAAAGTGTCTCTCTTATAAGGTCCTTCATTTTTTTCTTTTTTCTTTTTCAATTGATAATTTTAATCTGGCTCTTCCATGACAGGACACAGTGTTTGATCCAGTTTCTCTGACTTGTGGCCACATATTCTGCTACAGTTGTGCTTGCTCAGCTGCATCTGTTACTATTGTTGATGGGCTTAAGGCAACACATTCTAAAGAGAAATGTCCTATGTGCCGAGAGGTAAGCTACCATATGCAGTAGGCTCTCATTAGGGTGAATTTCCATTCTTACATCAATAACTAATACTAATTAGTGTACATTATATTATACATGTTAAAACTGAAGTTTAAATAACAATATATGTGCATCAGACCAAGAACCAGGATCCTGTCCTAAGCTCAATTGATCTTTCAATTGATGACTACATTGTACTAAAATTTGCCTGACCTTTGTTAACGCTTATTAATTTTTACCACTGAAACTTTAGATCTTCTTGAATAAGCTAAATAGCCCTTATGTAATTGTTTAGCTTCTAGATTTTAATTTATGTGCTGATTGATAAATTGCAGTTTCTAGACAGAACTGTTTACTTATTTTAGTCATCTAAATGGTGAATAAGTATAATTGAGCGGTTATCCTCTTTCATTATAAATAAAGACTGGGGCTGTTAAGAATTGGCAAATGATTTAAGCCTTATTATTATTAATGAAATGCTTTGCAACTTATATAATTTTATTCTGTTTATTACAGGAAGGAGTTTATGAAGGTGCTGTACACTTGGAAGAATTGAATATTTTGTTAGGAAAAAGGTATGATATTGTTTATTCCACTAACAAATGAATAAAATAAAGACATGGTAACAAAATCCATTTAAAGTCGGTTTTCGATCATCTTAACTGTGGTGTTATATTGTGTTATTAATATATTATTTCCAATTATCTTAACCTTATAATTTCAATATGTATACAGCTGCAAGGAGTACTGGGAGGAAAGACTTCAGATGGAAAGAGTAGAGAGGGTCAAGCAAGCAAAGGAGCACTGGGAAACGCAGTGTAGAGCGTTCATGGGCATCTAAATAGAGAAGCAAACCTCAGTTGGGTTCAATGGTGTATTTATATGTTGAAATGTCTTTATTCATTTTGTTAGATAGAATTAGCATTTTCCAAAGATTGTTAAAGGTATGCTCTTACCAGACTCGATCAAAGTAAAGGCTTTTTACTTTGGCATCTGTACATTTATTTTTTTGCAATCCAGAATCTAGATCAAGGAATTGTTTTACTATTTGTTTGAGAAACCCAGGTTAGATGAAATATTATATAACTATAATTATAAAATTCAATTGCTAAAACCTCATCGGGTCAATCTTCCTGACATGCACATGACGGGGAAAAACCACAAGACAAAACATGTATGATCACAAATTTTCTGAACAGTTCCAAACACATTCCGTTCAAAATTACTTTCATCTATTTGATTTTTTTTTTTGGAAATAGCAGGTTAGTAAGTTCAGAATGCTTCATCTTCCCCAATCCAATAAAAATGGGATGAGGCTACGGTGTGCTACCTTCGCATATCATGCACTGTGCATGAGGAAGAAGATGAAGAAGGTTGTTTTGTATGTGTTGTGCGCGTGCGTGCGTGGGAGAGAGAGAGAAGAATGTGTTAGAGAGAAAGATTGCAATAACGCTTTGGATGCTAGTTACGACTTTATGGAAATACCCCTTTGGTTTTTTCCTTGATGACTTCCTCTCTTATGACTTTTTCAAGTCGGAGTTTAGGTTGTGACGTGTGAGTGTTGCTCCTTTTAGTCGTTTTTAACCCAACAAAATATAATGTTACTCTCGTTTCAGTCAATTTTAATTTTTAACCCTAACAAAATGTGCGACACTGCACATAATTAACTTTTTTTTTATCACTGTACATGGTCTATATGGATTTTTTTTTTTCATTTCATTCTCTGATCATGTGTTCTTCCTCCTCTGCAGTGAAAGAATGCAGTTCTATTCTTTCGTTGTGTTTGCTTTTCATTTCAAAATGTGTTATGTAGTTCTTCCTCCTCCCCCAACTGCCGACCTTTTCCTAATCATTCTCCTCGTTTTAATGAGAAACAAAAAGGAAATGTCATCTCTAAGATAACACTGAAATATGCCCTACCAAGTACCAAATCGACCAAAAGAAATCCATAATTGCAAATATGTACACAACATTCATTTCATGTTGTGAGCGGTTTGGGATTGAAATTTGGATGGAACATTGTTGCATGATGCTGGATGGTTTTTCAACAATCGGTCAAACCTCAACGCAATCTAGCCTTGGTCACCTAAAAACACCAAACAATACAATATTGGTTCAGTATTCATTTTAAGCATCCAATTTTTTGTCCCTACTCGAACCGATTAGTAGTAATTTTGTAAAAATGCAAATCTGCAGTATATATAATCATATTTCCACTTGAAGTTTGCTTAATCACTTCATTAGATTTAATGCGAATTTGTGTGTTTTATGAAAGAGAAATAATAAATAAGATGAGAGATAGTGTAATATAAGAGAGAAATAGACACCCAGTTAGGGTGACTTTCTTGTCTTAAAAGTCATGAAATCCCAATCATGTGGTTCATTCTCTTAAGACACCGAGTGACTTCCTCAACTTATGCACACTAGAAGACGCCACAAAAGTGATACACAAACCCAAAACAACTTATCAGATTCCATCCAAAACTACTTTCATCTATTAATTTTTTTTGGCAAAACAGTTTGGGAAACCAGAATACTACATCTTTCCCAACAAAAATCCATACAATTCAAAAGCAGCAGCAGCAAAATTTTATAATGATAATACATGAGCAACATCAAAAGTGTCAAAACAAAACGTATCCTCATTGTAACAACATTTTGCTCATATGACCCAATTAACTTCAGAAAGCTATCCATGGATCAACCGTTACAACTCAACCCGCGCCCAGTTTGTAAATTTGATAGCATTACACTTGTCCATAGACAAAACATTTCATTTGCCAACAATGAGCGGATTCTTGTCTTTATATAAGTAATAGCTGAAGCACAATTTCTCTAAAGTTGCAACTGAATGCTGCATAGGGTTTAGCTTTATATCCATCGTCATTTTCTGCCAAAATAAGAACAAATCAATAAATAGCCACGGACATGAAGTCCTAAAACAAAGAAAACAGAGTAACATTTGTGATTTGATTTTAATTTTGCTACATCCTCGACAAATGGCAACCACTTATTTGTGTCACTTTAGAATAATTACAATTGTCAAATGTTCTCAAGATTATGATACAATTGATTGACAATATAATAATCTTCATTCTAACCGTGTATATCAATAAAATGTTTATGATTAAAGGCCTGCTTGGATTGGCTTATTTGAGCTTATAAAAACAACTTATGGCATTGTTACAAAAACAATTTAACTTATTTTATCTTTTGCTATAGAAATAGTTATACAAAAGACAGTATGTGCTAAAAGTGAATTATCTTCGCTGAAAACAGAAAAAACAATTAACAAACCAAAAAGTAGTGAAAATCGAACCTGAAAATCATCTCCATATTTTTCAACTAGACGACGAATATGAATACGTTGAATTGAAGTCAAAGGTTGAGGAAGTGAACTTTTACCATCTCTTCTCCTTTTACCCAACGCCGATTTCAAATCTACACCACAAAACCATACTCAAATTATTTACATTCCTTCAAAATTCACAAGATTTTCAACAAATTATTAACAATTTACGATGAATTGAGAAACATACCGTCTTCTTCAAGATCACTGCCGGGATCGTTATCATCGGCAACAGAAGGAATTTGAAGAGAATCAGTAAGGGAGTTAGGATCAGAAACAACGCCGAAAGAGGAATAGTTTTGTGTAACGGAGCCTTTATCGTCCCATTTAGGATCTTCTGCAAGGGATTGTAACAGTTTGGGAGGAATAGTGAAAGCGGGCTTCAGAATTTTAGGGTTCTTCTTTGGAAGACCCACTCGTACCTTTGGGCGAGATTGTTTGTATTTTCTTCGTGATCTTCCCATTCTTCTTCTTCTTCTTCTTCTTCTCTCTTTGTGTCTGCAACTGCGTAAGCAAGATAGGGTTTTTCGAGTATGTGATTAGGGTTTAGGGTTTCAAATCAAATCAAATCAAATCATTACAATCCTAAACGCTGTCGTTTCCTTTCGTTTTTGGAATTTAGTGCATGTAATGGGCTCGGTGAGCCCATTTATATTAAATTGTAATTTTAATTTCATATCTTCTGTTTACACCCCCTGTTACATTATTTAACAATAATGATACTCTAAAATTTAAATACCTCTAGCTTCATATTTGGCTAGTTTTTGTTTTTATGTCTGAAAATTGTATGTAAACTACTTACGTCAAACAATAATTTTAACATATACTCAAACTTAGTTAGTTAACATGTACACAAAACAAGAATAACCATACAATGGAGCAATGACAAATGATCTTCTCATGTGAGAATTTTAATAGAGGGAGTCTAATTGAAATTTCCACTATCCAATCATGTCACAACAATTTTGACGCTTGTGGTAGATATAAATGACTGTTTGAATCAATTCATAGAGAACATGCTTTTTCCAAATTATCGAGCTTGAGATCTGAACTTTCCAATCTTAGTCGGACGGTCATGGATTCCTTGACTACGTGAATGTGCGCATTTAGTGAGTACAAGGATCTGGGTTCCAAAAAGAGAGGGAGAAAAAACTTGTTGTCATTCCAAGATGGTACCATGCATTCTAGTTTGTGAGCTATCCAAACCAGATTTAAGACATTTTCATCAATTTTCTACCTTGACTTCAAATATGAGTTAATGATTTAGATAGTGACTTAGAGAAAAGGTCCCATGGATTGTCTTTTGATGCAACCTTATTCCAATACACCAAAAAAGTGTTTAAGTTGCGTGAAAATCGTTGCAAAAGATAGTTTATAAACAACATTGACACTCATTAATCCAACCAAACGTCTTTTATAAAGGACAAAACTATTTTGTGACGACTCGCAAGACTCAAAGAAAGCAGACAATACTTCAAAAACGCAGTCACGTGGACTTGAGGTCAGCCCACATATATATCAATGCGAGCTTTCTTAGAATTGTAACGAAGGTTTATGAGATTTTGAACGGAAAAATAATATTCAAAATTTTCAACTGTGCTAGTTATTCAAATTATTCAATATATAATGTCATGCAACTTCTTAGTCATTGAACTTGGATGCAGTATTATTAAAATCAGAAGCTTGTATCGCTACATTTTTGTACTACTACTAACACTACTTTTAAGTCTTTAACCGAGTGTAATTATAATACCACCTAAAAGCGTTGCGCACACACTTCATGGTCAAAATACACCGGCAATGAATCAGCTCATCATTACATCATTTTACAATGCTGCCTTAACAGTGAACTGAACCTCTCTACAAAAGTTGTGTCTCCTTTCTGCAACAAATAGCCATTACTCCATGTAATACTTAAGGAAGATATGCTATTGTTGATGGTGGAGAAGAGCTAGAGTTTGGTTATAGTCCAGTAGAACGGTTGGCATACTCTTGAACCAAAGCTGCAAAGAGTGATTGCCTCTGGAGCAAGTTTGAAGGTTTGTCGAATTCTTTCGCACGACCTATTAACATAAAACAAACAAACCAAATTTAGCCTACTATACATTACAAAATAGTATTAATGTTTAATAACTATGCACTGACAATGTAAAAAAAAAGATAGTATATTGTTACCTGCATCTACAACCAATACTCGATCGCAGTCCATGACTGTTGGTATCCTATGAGCAATGCTGATGATGGTACGAGCCGCGAAGTCTTCTCTGATGATCTTCTGAATTACAGCATCGGTTTGAGAATCGACAGAAGCTGTAGCCTCGTCCATAAATAACAGTCTGCTTTGCTTAAGCATAACTCTCCCTAAACAAAGCAACTGCCTCTGCCCCACACTCCAGTTATCTCCATTGTCAACCACTATAAATAACATTGGCATGCCATTAGTATAAAGAAAAATGGAATAATCATGAAAGTGAAATTCAAGTAGTTCAAGGAAAATGGTAAGGGCTTTCAATTATACCTAATGAGTCAAGTTTCTCAGGCTTTGATGCCACTGTATCTTTTAGTTGACAACGATCCAAACTCTACAACAATACAAAGGTTATAATTAAGACTATTTGCCAATGATGCCGAAAACTACATCTGAAGGATCAAGTTAGTACAGAGTTACTCAGCTTAATAACTTATTACAAAGATTGAATTTTACCAATCCAACCGTCGATTATATGTCATATTATACCAGTGAAGTCAAGCAAAGATTTAGACTTTGCCAAAACAGCGATGGAATTTTTAATTACCTTCCATATCTCATCATCTGTATACTGTCCAGTTGGATCAATGTTACTTCTGACAGTTCCTTCGAAAAGGACAGGCTCCTGAGGGATGATACCGAATCGAGATCTGAGATCATGAAGTCCTAAGGCACATATGTCAATGCCATCAATGATTATTTTCCCTCCAGTAGGTTCCACCAGCCTGAAGAAAACTTGAATCAAAGTCGATTTTCCACTCCCCGTTCGACCAACAACACCAACCTTTTCTCCTCCACTAATGCTTAAAGTAATGCCTTTAAGAACCAAAGGAGTGTTTGGACGATATCTGACCTGTTTGACAGAAGTTTAATTTATAATTTATATTTATATTGACAAAATATATCACTGCCACTAGAATGTATATTTTTATCACAGGAAATAATCAATTTAATACTAATGTAGATACCTGCAAGTCTTTGATATCAACGTGGCCTTGACCAGGCCAATTTGGAGGAGGCGAGCGATCCTTAATGTTCCATGCTGCTTCTGATGGAATATTTGAGAACTGTTTTATTCTCTCAACAGATACCATTTTGTTTTCAATGAAACAGCTCATGTATATAGCCCAGAACAGCACGGAATTCAACGACAATCCATAAGATAGAGATAAACCAACATTTTCTACACCAAGCACAACAATCCAGTCAGTTCATCATCTCAATAAAATTTTATTGCAATATAAATATCATTCCAAGATACATGTTAGTCATATGTAAGTTTTTATTGCCATACAAACTTTTACTTCACGTCAAGACACGACAATCATCATTATCCAAGATACATTATATACTTCATATTCCAATCTACTTGTATTTGGACATGTATTTACAAACCTACATTGCATATTATAGTTGAGCAATTAAAAAGACCATCAACTTTTTCGTTTCTTTTTTTGATAGGCAAATGTTAGTAGTCAGTTTTATTAGAGGGAGGGGGAAATGTTAGTTGCAGGGATTGAACCCTTGACCATCTGCATATAACTCCTTTGGTGTCCTAACCAAAACTACGGGTACAAATGAGAGCACCATCTTGGAACTAATTTTCTTAACTTTATTTCCTATTTTACCTACTGTTGCATTGCATGCTTGCATTCTTAGGGATGGACATGTCACATGAGATGTGACTACTCCATTAGAATAAGGCGACAACATTGGCAAGAGGAAGGAAGCAGATTGGGGGAGTAGGGCCACTTTCTTTGTTGGGAAACAGGTGGAAGTGGAACCCTTGTCTATAGAAAGGTATGGTGATTTTACTGTTTTGTTAACTTTTGCTTTGTTTTGTAATAGTATGTTGCAATGTTATTGTTTGAAATTTATAAGTTTTCGTTACTTTACTCATTAATCATCTGCACAACTTCCAAAGAAAAAAGGAATATCAATATTCATTCATGAACATATTTAAGTGCTATTTGATTTTTGAAAAAAGTACCAGCCTCGTGGCTTATGACAAGGCAACCATTATACAAATCTATTTTTAGTAGCTTACCTGGTTTTATGATATTGCTGGGTAACAAGATCATGAACAAAGCCGAAAGGCAGAACACCAGGCTTCCAAGCAATTCTAAGCGGAAACCCAACCACGCATTGGAACTATAGTTGTGGAAATCCATTCGCAAATTAGAGTTCACTCTTTTAAAATTTTCTAAACGAAATTCTTTCTGTTTTCTGAATGCGCGGACTGTCATGACCCCAGAAATGCTTTCAGAGAAATGAACAATGACAGGTGCTTTTGTAATTGAATCCAGACGTGTTAATTCACGAGATGTTGAAAGAAAATAACCCTGCAAAACCAAAAGGAAAAAAATATATCAATTGTTAGCATAATGTGCATGAGATATGTTGAGTCCTATAACGGATTTAATCTGTGAAACAAGTGAGTATTCATACCCGGTACCATATGTTCAACCAAACAAGAGGAATTAGCAAGAAAGCCGTAGGCCAAGAATTCTGGCATGTGATTATGACGATGCCGATCACTGTAATATACATGGCCACCACAAAATTGATAAACAAAGGGATGAAGATATCAACATTGGTCTGATCAGTGGACGCCTGTGAAAGTTCAAGAAAAAGAAAAAAAAAAGTTATAATTATACATGCATATTTGAAATATGACACTAATGTAAAAGTTTATATTAATATGAATTAGTTTATTCCATGTAACATTAAATTAGAAACAGAATACTTGAGCCCTAAAATCTTACCCTGCTTAGAATCCTCCCGGACGGAGTGGTGTCATAGAAAGACATGGGAGCATGCAAGATGCTAGTAAGAATTTGATTGAAGAAAATCTGTGCTGTCTTTAACCCAAAGATTGTTACAGAATAGGATCTCACCACTATCAAAATAACTGAAACTATAGTAATAGCTGCATAGATGGAAATAAACACAACAGGATTGAAGACATCAGCACGCTCGACTGAGGTTTCAAATGCAAGCCAATAATCGCTAGCCATCATAGACGCTTGCCACAACACAGAAAGAAAGAGCACTGCTAAAATTCCCGCCCATCCAAAAGCCTCAGTGCAGTAGAGTTTATAGATATTGAAACTAACTTTACCGGTTTCTCTTTCCTCTTCTTTGACAAGTTTTGAACTTCCCTTAGCAGAATTAGGCTGGTCAAGAGAATTACTTTCACTATTGGTTTCTCTGTTGTTAATAGACGCTGACTTAGATATCATCGGTTTGTTTGAATTTTCACCAGGCACGGCCGCACCTTGTTCTACTAGTTCCATAGATGTCTCATGTGCAGCTACCAGAACACCAAAATCCAATCCAGAATCAAGTAAGTCATTGTACCGACCCGATTGAACTATCATTCCATCCCTCATCACCTATTTGCAAGCAAATGTATATACATGTTAGAACTCGTCATCACCAAGAATCACACACATGATTGAAAAAAAAAAAGACTTACCACAATACGATCCACATTATGTAAGAAGTCTACTTGGTGTGTTACAAGAACAATGGTCTTGCCTTTTAGAGCTCCCCTCACGCATTCCTGTATAAAAGTTAAATATGATTGAAGTGAAATATTTTTAGTAATTCAATGATTATGACAAATTGATGGTGTAACTAATGCTGAAGGAGGAAGCATTAACAGAAAGGATGAGAGGATAAGGACCTTAAATATTTCAGTGCCAGTGTGAGCATCAACTGCACTGAAGACATCATCAAGAAGATATATGTCACAGTCTTGGTATACAGCTCGTGCAAGTTGTATACGCTGCTTCTGACCGCCACTGAGGTTTATGCCGCGCTCTCCAATCTCTGTCTGATCCCCATATTCCATCATTTCTAAGTCTTTCTCCAAGCAACAAACTCTGATAACTTCATAGTACTTTTGTCTGTTCATTGGTAAACCAAACAGAATGTTCTCTTCAATTGTCCCATTTTGAATCCAAGAAGTTTGCGCAACATATGCAGTACTCCCACAAACTTGAACCTGTGTACAAAATAAATAATCAAGCTACAAATTAGTATGCCCATTTTTTATCTTAAGTTCTTAATCCTCCGGCTCTCAAGGAAAGAAGCCTTGGTAATCCGGAGTTTGGCCAGGAGGTAAGTAAAAGCTGGTCAAGGATTATTTCAGCAAGAATTCGAACTTTGGTTCTACAAATTAGTATACTCATAGTAAACAAAATAACGGCCTAAATATATTTGCGGCCCTTATTTCTAAATTGTAAGCTTAAAATGACGATACCTTTCCAGAATTTCTGTGCATTTCACCGAGAATTGATGCAAG
>Ga0228710_1001356_pt1 | contig 36481 bp, 19 predicted proteins | sample MedpolnodulmetaG_FD_177995 | JGI IMG/M metagenome (GOLD analysis project Ga0228710, IMG submission 177995) | Root nodule microbial communities from Medicago polymorpha collected in Santa Monica, California, United States - pink nodules | ecosystem: Host-associated > Plants > Roots > Nodule...
CTCTTTCTCTCAACGGAACGAAACCCTAGTGCGCGTCCAAGGTACTGATTTCTCTATCGATTATTTCGCTTCTAATTTTGGTTATTCATTCTGTCTTTCTATTATTTCATTCTTTTTTTCTTTTTCCATTTGCTTTTCTCCGTTTCAATTTTTGGGCTTATTTGGGTGTTCTGCATTTTACCGAATCCGATTTTGCTTCAATTTCGCCACATCCTTTTTTTTGGTTGGATTCGTGTTTCGTTTCATTTTTTTGATGGATCACCGTCCTGACAATCACCATCGTCCTGGTCGTTTCGTATGTATTTCAATTCCAATCAATGGAGTTTCGAATTCTTATGTTATTTTGCTTTTCTTTTCCATAATTATTTTATTTGTTAGATCAATCAAGGATTCTGACCTTGTTTATAACTTGATTGATTTATCGTTTATTTATTTAACATCAATCAATCTCATGTTCTATGCCCAATTACCTGCAAATTTTATTATAATTCTGCTATTCACCTACTTTTGTAAATCTGGAATCGATTACATTCAGAATTACAAAATATTGCATCATTTTTTAAACAACAATATTGTGTTTATGTGTTCAAAGATCATACCACAATATAGCGTGTGTGCGTGTGTGCGTGCGTGCGCATCAAACATTTAGTTATCCTAGGATTTGGCGCGACTTTTGGATTTGCGGCGCGAGCCTTTTACCATTTGGATTTATTCGCCATTAATTATTACCTTCAATGAATAAGATTTATGATATAATAACGGCCAATGATTTATTCGTCATTTTGATTTATTCGTTATTTGGGAAATGGACATTTATTATAGAGATACATTAATCTTACCTATTTGAGGGGTTTTGAGATCAGTTTGATTTTCGAATAACGTTATAATTTCGATATTTATATGTCTGGTGACATTATGCAGGCGCATACGACTCCTCCTGATTACTTTGTTCTGGGGAACTCAACTTACAAGGACGATTTATATCCAAGGAAGAGTACAAGGATGCGTCGTTGGCTATGCTGCACTTGTCAGGTGGAAGAGTCTTATCCATCAAATGAAAATGAACACCTGAAAAGCCCAAGAAGTTATGGAGATGGTGAGTTCCTTAATCTAATCCATGGTGCTTTTTCCTTCTTCTAGCTGTAGTCTATTACTTGACAAAGCAGCAAAAATAAACCACAAAAGTATCAACAGAACTGTTAATTGTGAGGCATTTCATATAATTTTTATATACCAGCATGTCTTAAACTGTTCTCAAGTGTAGTTGAATTTAAACAAATTGGTATTGTTCTGCGGTACTCTATTTAGGATATAGTGTTGTCAAACAGCGCTATGGCATTGTAACATAGCGGAATTTGAACAGAGTGCTATTTTCCGCAATTTGCGAATGACAATATTGATGCCTTCTGTTTATAGCTACAAGCTGGTTGATTGAACATTTATATTTCATTTTATCTTATATGTATAGAACATTTTTTCCTTCTTCTTCCAAATACTTCAATTATCCTGAGGTCAAAATTTCACTGTCCTCATAGTTCAGCATATCAGATGGATGGATGGGCTAGGTCCTTTCATGATAAAGATTCCTCACGTTTTGTATTTTATTTGCTTTAGGCAACCCAAAAGGCTCAAGGGCTCCGGCTCCCGTCAAACCTGAAACTCAAAAGGCACCACCACCTATCGAAGTTCCAGCATTATCCTTAGATGAGCTAAAGGAAAAAACTGACAACTTTGGATCAAAGGCATTGATTGGTGAAGGGTCGTATGGGAGGGTGTATTATGCAACATTAAACGATGGAAAGGCCGTGGCTGTGAAAAAGCTTGACGTTTCTACTGAACCCGAATCAAATAATGAGTTTCTGACCCAGGCATTTTTCTTCTATCAACTAAACAAACTATTTTATTTTTACACGGGAAGTGTGTTGGTTCTTGCATGGTTATTTTTAGTTTATTAGCTTTCTCATTCAGTGTTTCCTATTTCAGGTTTCCATGGTCTCAAGATTGAAGAATGAAAATTTTGTTGAGTTACATGGATACTGTGTTGAAGGAAATCTCCGTGTACTTGCATATGAGTTTGCTACTATGGGCTCTCTTCATGACATTTTGCACGGTATGTAGCTTCATGTCCTTTCTTTACTTACATTTCATATAAGAAGTTCCATTGATGATTTTGGCGACTTTCCATTATAGGTAGAAAGGGAGTTCAAGGGGCACAACCAGGGCCAACTCTTAACTGGATGCAGCGAGTTAGAATTGCAGTTGATGCAGCAAGGGGATTAGAATATTTACATGAGAAAGTTCAACCATCTATCATACACAGGGATATCAGGTCAAGCAATGTGCTTATCTTTGAAGATTACAAAGCTAAGGTAGCTGATTTTAACCTCTCTAATCAGGCCCCTGACATGGCTGCACGCCTTCATTCTACCCGTGTATTGGGAACCTTTGGGTATCATGCTCCAGAGTAAGCTTCCATAATTTTATAGCTTTGGTTTTATATATCTATATGTATATTTTTTCCTTAGAATTCATAAATATGTCACTGTCCTGTGTTTTTAGATTTTTTTTTTTCTCTCAAAATGCTTAGACTGTTCAGTGCTGTCTGTGTGTGTTGTCTTTTTACATACAACTGCAATTCATGTTTTATTCCTTAGGTCTATTAAATATCATTTGACCATGAGTCATTTTTATTATAGTATCATTGTCATCTAGTAAGCGACGTTTCCCTTCACAGCTTCTCTTGGATTCAATACACGTTAATGTTAGTTAATTGAATTCAAATGTGTAATATTTCTGCTATAATTTATAATGAAGCAGTGACTGTTGACTGGTATGTTTTTGTCACGAAGAACAAATGAGATTTAGTAGTACCGTTAGTGGCTTCTGATGTTGTCCCTTTCCTTTTAGTCCCTGTGCTTAGCCTCAATTTCAATTGAAGTTAGTTCAATTGATAAGTAGGAAATACAAAACAGTACCTCTTGTATCTGGTTGTCTAATTCAATTTACCGTATGAAGTTAGTTATTTACTGTCAGTTATTTAAGTATGTATGTTCCCGAGCAGTATACCCCAGCAATCTAACTAAATGTCGTTGAACAAGAAGCTTTTTTGTTTATAGTTAGGTTACACGGTACATGTCATTTTGGTAATATGCTCTAGATCCAGTCACGGAAGCATGCAATTTCACAAGAACTTTACGAAAACTGTATTGGTGTCTTTTCCCCTGCTGAGTTTTTCTGTTTTAATTTTGAATATATTTTGTTTCTCATCTCAGCTTATGTTTCTTTTAAATTGGTATCTTTGTTTATTGGTTCTTAGCTTATGTTTTGTTGTCAAACTTTGCAGATATGCCATGACTGGGCAGTTGACTCAAAAAAGTGATGTTTACAGTTTTGGTGTTGTTCTTCTTGAGCTCCTTACAGGTAGGAAGCCTGTTGATCATACCATGCCTCGAGGACAGCAAAGTCTTGTCACATGGGTCAGTTTACCTTCTTAAACTTGTGCCTCATCTCTGCCCCATTTCAATTATTTACCAATGGGTTCCTGCTGTAGATATTTCAATGACGTAGATATTTTTGTAGGCTACCCCAAGACTAAGTGAAGATAAAGTGAAACAATGTGTGGACCCAAAACTGAAAGGAGAATATCCCCCAAAAGGAGTTGCTAAGGTAACTATTTTCTGTCTCTCACTCTCTCCCTCCCTTTAGGCGCACAGACTCATGATCCTTAGATCTTCTATTCTGAGCTTGGTTGTAACAATGAATATCGTTGACTGTGCAGCTTGCAGCCGTAGCAGCACTTTGTGTGCAGTATGAAGCTGAGTTTAGGCCCAATATGAGCATTGTTGTTAAAGCACTCCAGCCACTTCTGAAGGCTCCCGCTCCTGCACCAGAAACTTGAAGCAGATGAATTGAAGTTAAAATACTTCTCTTTTGTTTCTGCATCTTCTGCACAGTTTGAGTCAGATATTATCAAATACTGCAAATAATAATATATATATAACATATATTTTTACTTTTGTTTGAGATTGGATGTGTAGGATTGGATTGGGTGGTTTCATGTCATTTTTAATTTCCATGTATTTCTGGTATTGCACTTTAGTGCAGAGGATTATAGAGCCATACTGCAACATTGGGTCTGGGTTGCGTGGTTTGTTTGATAAATGTTGTTTGTCACTCAACGCTAATCCCCCCATATTCTTTATTTGTTTCTTGACTGAGCTGATGATACTTGGATTGAAAGACTTATCTTTGTTGGACTTTTTTGTTTGTCTGTTCTTTTCTATCATACCTTACTGGGTTGTATAGTATGTTGTTGTAATTTTCGTACCGTGTCATGTCAATTTACTTAGATTGGAGGGACACGTTCAATCACTTTTGAAAAGAGAGGTGGCTGATGATATTCCCGACTCTATATGGTGTTAGAAGAGTCGAAGTATTTTAGGGTTCACTTACGCGGCATGGTTTTGATGTTATTTTATATAGTCATCAGACTGGTGGCATGCTTATGCCCCTTACTTGAGTCTAAAGTTTAAACATTTTTTATGGTGGCGGCTCGACTTCTTATGCTGTGTTCAGCAGGTTTTTCACTTTTATCATATTTAATCATCTCATTAATTTATAAAATTTATTATGATCAAACATTTTGGGTTTCTTTGTTCTCGTCAAGACTCACAATTTGTAATGGAAGTGAGACTTAACGAGTTAGGTTATATTTGAGTCAATATATACTTTATTCTTGGTTAAATTTGTAATATAAGTGTTTTTTTTTGTTGAAAATGGTTGTAGATTGTCTAGAGATTTTTCTTTGTTTTTGATATGGCTAAAGTTTGTAAGGTTAATATTTTTATCCTTAACCGGTGAATCTCGACTTCTTTAACCTTTGCCTTAAAATAGTTGAGCTATCAAATTTCCATTTAGACATCTTTCTAAAATAATTTATCTGAACATTTCTTTAGAAAAATATTTTTAATTATTCTTTTGGCCAATAATACGTACATAGGATTCTTTCAAAAAAAAAATGTTAACTACATAGCATGATGAAGTCATGATCGGTTTATAATGAACTTATAATATCTATTTTTGATTTGTCACTCACCAGTTTTTCTTTTTTTGTTTTTGAAGAAGCTAAATTAACTCACCTAAATTGGTCACTCACTAATTGTTAATACTCATTTTATAAAGAAATAATATTGTAAAATCATTTTAGTACAATTTTTGGACAACTTTCTTTTTTATATTTACATTACATTCTTATTCTCTTTCTTCCTCTATCTCTCTATATTGTTTTTAACCAATAAGAAGAAACAACAACAAGATTGTTTCAAAATAGTTGTTAAAATATTATTCTTATTTATATTCAAAAGGGGGTTAATGAACCTAATTATATGACCAATCAGTGTTGGAAGGCAACTTTCGATAAAAAAACAAAGTGATTTGCTTAAGATTTTCACTTTTGAAGGGTGGGTTGATGTTTTATATTATATGCGATTATTACAACTCGTTTGCCATCTCATTTTTAAGAAATTGCGTATAGAGGACAAACTCAAACATAGAGCAGCCGAGTAGATATCTCCAACAAAACGTAAAATGATTTGGTCCTTTAAATAAAAGAGTCAATCTGATATCTCCATCAAAATTTCTCTTTAGAAAAAATCAAACAAAATTAGTGAACAACGTATATATTGACTCAAATAGTCTTATGTTGCATAAAAATAAACATAAAACATTTAAAACCGTAGCACTAAATTCAAAAAATTAACATTCAACTATAGTTCTTTAATGCAAGGTATTGAATTATGATTTGACAAATTTTAGAGACAATGAGTCCGTTTGTTTTGGATTTTTTTGAAAAAAAAATCTATTTTTCTATTAAAAAAATCACTTTTTTTTATTTTTGTAGTGTTTGTTTTAGCTTTTTAAAAAATTTATTTTGTTAAAAAAAATCATTTTTAGCCTTAAAATGAAAAGATATTTGAAACTGTTTTTCCAAATTTTTTTTTTTTATAAACATAAAGAACTCAAGAGCTTCAAATTTAAAAAAAAAAATGATTTTTATGATAGTAAACAAACAGAAATAGCTTTAGATTTTTTTAAAAATCTCTAGAAAAAACTCTAAGTTTTTTTAACTCAAAATCTATTTTTTTTTAAAGCTGAAATAAACGCACCCTATATTGTCTGATTTTAAGAACCATTTTTTTTTTTGTGTTGATAGGTGATGTGGCAAGAGCTATTGAAACCAAGATGCTTATTTACTCCTCAAGCATACCGATTTCAAGTTGGAGACCACCATAAGTTTTTGGTGTTATAGTGACTCTATGGTATCTCATCACAAAAATAGACTTTTTTTTGTTTGAGTTGAAAGTGGGTTTGGGGTGAAATAATATGTTTGTGATTGGAGATATCATATAAGTTTTGTTTATGATATAATTAATGTTAATATGTCCGCAATACATAAATAAAAAAAAATGAAGCGTGGGCCTATGGAGGTTATAGTTAGATTTTAGGGCCATTAGGGTGGGATAATCTAGAATTATACTATAAATTGGGAATCAACGCTCATTCTCTGGAAATACAACAACTCCAACGCTCATTCATGGCTGAAGTAACCGTTTCAAAGTGCAACGAAGAAGAACAGCTCGTCGTCAACAAGGTTCTTGATGATGATGATGCCGCCACCGCCGCCGCCGCCGCCACCGTCACCGGAAACAACAATATTGCTGCTTCTGAGCAACAACTCGAAGGCAAGAAGAAACGTCTCTTGGAAGAACTCGAATCTGCTTTCACCATCGCTACTAACTCCTCCTTAGGGTTTTCAAACATTGAGGTCATTGATGAAACTGCTTTACTCGATTGCGTTCCCATCAACAACGGAAAACCAAGAAGAAAGCCTTCCAAGAAGACCAACAAGAACAACACCGGAACTAGCAGCACTGACATGAAGAAGAAGTACTCTCGACAGATGATGGAGTCTATGAGGTTTGTGAATGTCTCTCAGCAGCACAAATTCTGGAAAACAATCTACACCGCGCTTCAATCTGCTTTTGCTGATGAATATGATACATTGGTCTTTGCCGTTGCCGCCGCTCATAACAACCGTCACGCTCTTCCGTTCCATCCCAACAAGAAACCAATTCTCACTGGTCAGTACTCTTTTCTTTTCTTTCTTGCATAATCATATCGGATTCTTGTGAATTCTTGATTCCACTTTTCTCATGTGTGTGTTTCTGAGATTTCCATATTGTGAATCATGAATCTTGATCATTCTTTGCTTCTAATTCTAATTTGATTGACCTTTCTGGTTTGGTATAAAGACTTGGTAATGCAAGGATAATAAGTAGTTCTTTGTAATGAAACTGTGTAAAACTTAATTGCTCTGATTCTTTTTGTGTGCCCAACAGTCTCCTGGTTGTTAGCTCATATTGTGTCAATTTGATGTTTCAATTGGACAGGTGTGGGTGCTGCCAATGGAAGATGCAGATATGTCAATGTCTTTGTCCATTGAACTTTCAAGAATCAATGACCAAAGGGAACCTGGAAAAGATCTAACCGCAACACTACTTCACTATGTTCCAATTTTTTTCTGGTTTTTGTACTTAGGCACTGATTTCAGTTGCATAGCTACTTGTATAAAGTCACTCTGTACATGAAAAGCCATGTGTTGTAGGCTTCTTTGTAAATTTGAAAGACTACTTAGGTCATACAGTAGCAGCCATGAGGATTGCTTTGTTGTTTACAGTTGTATATTGTTGATTTTTCAATAAAAAGTTCAATTTCCTGTCTACATTGTGTTTGAATTAGTACACTTTTTGCCTGATTATTATTGAGTTTTCATGTTATTGCTTTAATACGTTCAATTTCATGTTATTGCTTGTTTGTGAACTATATTTGTATTCCATCTTCAACCCATTTTCATAAGCTGAAAGTCTTGTTATTGCTTTCAGGTGCAGTGTATTGTGGAAATATGGATAATGAACGACAATTCATGGAAAGTGGTGGAAGTGTGAGCCACGTTGACCCTTCTTATACTCATAGTCTTATGAGTAAGCATGGGTGCTCAGTTTCAGAAGAGTGCATTGAATATGATGATGATGATAGTGAGGATGATTATGCTAGCATCCAGAGGCCTGCGTTTCAGGTAGACGGAGAACCTAATTTTGATTCTGGTCCACCAGAAGACGGATGGGAATATCTTAGGCGTGTCAGGTATTGTTGTAACTGTCAGCTGCCAATTGCTGGTCCTTTGGTCAATTTATTCTTTAAAATTTTATTTTCTTCATGATAACTTTATCTAGGATTCTGGTTTGTCAAATGATGGTGAGTAGATAAAACTTCACTGTTTCCTTCCTAGTAGTAGAAATAACACGTTTCTTAAACTCTTTACTTGCCTAGGTGGGAGGCACATCAAATTCCTAAAGTGAAGGTATCGAAACTTGATAGAAGTAAACTTAACAAGGAACAAAGTCCTTATATGCCCCAGATTCCTGATATTGCCAAGTGTCCTGAGCATCTGTTGCCATTGAAACAATGGGAGGATATATTTCTTGCAGACTTTTCAGTACTAAGAGAGGTATGTTGGTCTAGAACCAATCTCTTTCTTTTGGGAGTGGAGTGTACTGATTTTTGTTTAATAGTATATACAAAGGACTAACCTTTGTTTCCCAATTTTGTTATTCCAGAACCTATCACGTCTTGAAGGTTCAAGTGCCACGCATTCTGGCAATCTACAATCTCTCATTTCCTCAAAGTTACCTGGAAATAATTTTGGAGTGATGAACAGAGATCTGCTACTTCATAATAACATGAGCATTGGTAGGGCTGATCAACCTACTAACTTGACTGCTAAAGATGAGGATAGCATTGTGCCTCCGGAGAATCCTGTATTGAAAACATCCACAGATCAAACTAGCAGCAGCTGTTCCACTCCCCTGCTTTCTGCAATCCTAGGGATGGACTCTGTAGCCCGAGTATCAATGTTGCTGAAACGAATTCGTTTGCTAGAGCCTGAAAACACCATCACAAGAATTGATTGCATGTGGCTTTTTGCTCTCTGTGCAGCAGTAGATTCTCCACTAGATGCAGACACTTGCGCTGCACTCCGGAGTCTGCTGCGGAAGTGTGCTAGCATTCGTGCTGGTAAAGCTGAACTGGATGATGAGGTTGTAATGTTGAATATATTGGCTACAATTTCAGGGAGATATTTTGGACAATCTGAAAATTGAATTCCCAGTTTGCAACTTAATGACAATTTATGTTTTAGAATTGGTACGGAGCTAAGAACATGTATGGTTATATATTTTCAGATGATGCATAATGTCTAATGTGTGATTGTAAGAATTTCTAAATGCATTGTTATGTTATACTTTAGTATTTTGACCAAGTCATTATTATTCCTTAACAATTTAATTAAGTACTTGACAATAGCAACATATCAGGCGCGGCACAATTGATAATGATAAGTATTTGACAATTCATGTGTTTGATCCATTACTAGTGCAAATGGAATGACAATTGGAAGATATGAATACCTTAAAAATTGATCCTAATATCTCGTATGATTAGTCTTTGCTTCGGTCACATGACCAAATATAGTGTATACTCTTTAGGCACATACAAAAAGACACCTATCCCAAAACTTATATATTATTGGCACAAACAAGTTGTCTCTTTGAGGGTTTGATCCCTTATATATATTTTGGCATGTTTTACTAACTTATTCCAACATGAGTAACGTTTTGGATCAAATTGAAACTTTTAAAACGTAAGGGATCAAATACGCAATTAAGTCAAAATAATAAGTCATAAATAGAATTTGAATTGATTAGTTAAAATGAAAGCAAATGAATTATTACATGAAAGTAAAGCTGGCCCAATAATTTTATATTTTATTTTTACAAAACAATTGTTTTAGTTAGGTCTGATTGTGTTATGGAGAGTAATAAGACAAAATTGTTCTTATGCTATGTAATGGAGGAGACTTTGTTAGTTGGAACAGAAAGTACACGACACATGTAGTAACAGTTATTTGATATATCTCTCAAATGTTTTCTTCTTCTTTCACTCTTCCAATTCCACAACCATGCTTATCCCGCCTCGTCATCGCTTCTTCCTTTGTACGTCGCAGTCGCCGCCGCAGCAGCAAACGCAACAATAAGCTCAAACTCTCTGACCCTACCACCATCATCACCACCTTCTCTGAACCCAAGCTCGAAACCGTCATAGACCTCTCAGTTTTCCCTTCCTTTCATTCCAATATTCGTCAATTCGTTTCTTCCGGCAAAGAGGCATACCGCGATTTACAGACCTTATTAACTCTTGACGATAACAGAAGAGTCATCATTTCATGCCGCCCTTCCACCTTGCACTTCCTAGGTACTTCAGCTGCTTTGACCATCATCGCTTTTTCTGTTTTGAGGGTATTCTTTGAATTGGTTTCTAGGTTTGCGTCCTGGCGTCGAAACGCATCTACCTACAATAACAACAACAAGGGTATTATGTTGCGGAGAGACCGGAGTCTTGGTGGTAAAGAGGTGGTTGTTGGATTGAGTACTACCACTGCTCCTTCAATGTCAATTAAGCGGTCTTTCAATAACAATAATAATAAGGTTGTTTCTCAAAGGAAATTGCCCAAATGGTGGCCACCTATTAATAATCCCAATGCTTTTGATATCGACCTAAATCACCAAGATGAATACAAGAGGGATGCTTACAGACTTGTTCGAGGTCTTTCTTTCTTACTCCCTTCCTTCCTTCCTTTTTATATTTTTACTGTCATGTTCAGTTTCATGTTTATTGAATCAATGATCTTTCTTTAGAGACTAAACTAATGCTTTCATCTTACCTTCAACTGTCATTTGATTTACTAACTCAATTCTTTTGTTGTATATACTCTTCTCTCTCACTCTCATCATTTATCTACTGTTTTCTCATCCTTCAATTCAAGTTGCAACTTACTCACTTCATTTCCAGCAATTATCGACAGTAGAATGGCCGCAAAAGACATATCTGAGCATGATATCATTCAAGTTAGTCTTTTTCCCCATTCATTTACTTCACTGTTAGATTAGCTATTGAAAAAACAAAATTAGTATTTACATTGCTGAGCTTCATATTGCTTATCTGAGATATCTTTGACACCCTTTGGTAAGAAAATCCTTCTAGGCCTTTAGTATACTCTACCACAACTACAGCATAGAAGATAATGTGCTAGCTGCCTGAGTTAGTGCAACTGCATAACTAATTCCTTTTAATAAATATACTAATTGGCATAAAGAAACTTGCTACCGTGGTTTTGTGTAGTTATATAGAATGCATGTTATGCATTTGTCTAGTTAATGAGCATTGAATAATTAAAGTACAATACAGATAGTTTCTGATTCTTTTATTGAAGTGTGCAGATAATAAATCATTTTCTATAATAAATGGACTTGTATTCTTTTACTGACGTGAATGTTTTTTGGCTGTGCACATGAACAGTTACGTCAATTATGCAAAAATTCTGGTGTGCAAGTGTCTGTTGAACCTACAACTATTCGGGACTCCTTGTATCGAGCATCAGTTAATTTTGTTTTAGATGCTTGCAGCAGGTGTGATCTTCATAGTCCTGCGTCTGTGTCGCTTTCTTTACTGCTAGGTAGCAGCTGTTAATCATACTGTATACTTCTGTTGTAATGATTATTTTGTTTATATTCAGTGCACCGACTTACTCTACTTCAGTTCATATTAATGGTGAGGATTCTCAACAATTCCTTGCCGGGTTTGCTGAAAACATTGGCCTTGAAAATGTTCGTGCCGCAACAATTGTGTCTGCAGCTGTAGCTGCCCGCACACGCTCTTGTCTTTTGCAGGCTTGGGTAATTTTCTTACTCTTAATCTTATGATCTGGTAATCTTGTCTTTTAGCCTTTGGGTTTCTACAAGATTGTATTACTGTAACTACTAGCATTGTAAAGGCAGTTATATTTTCACTTGGAATACCGTTGCTATCTGTATTTGTTTTTGTTACTTGAAATATGTCCTAAATCTTTCTTAAACGTTGTATAACATCATGCCATTAAATATGAATATTTTCAAGGTTTTATTTTCTATGATGGTCGTACAAATGAAAGAATTAGATGGGTGCTAGTTTGTGTCTTGCCAATTGTAAGCTCTCTAAATTGATCAGGGTTCTTAAGAATGACCGAAAGTGTGTAACTTTAATGCTTGAATTTTATGCCTCAGATAACTCTTTCTCTAGGAAGTTCATGTGAATCCCACATGAATGCTCCATTAAAATTCATGTGTTTTTGGTTTTTTCAATTATAGGCATTGGAAATGCAAGGCAAACATGTTGATGCTTTGGGAGAACTGTCAAAGATATGCCTTCTTCTACGGATATTTCCTCCCGAGGAATCTTCGGTCTGTTCCTTAAACAATAATTTGCAAATATTTTTTCTATTAAACTTTCCCACTTTTCTTAGATGAATATTTATTTACTGTTCTCTTTATTCCTTACTCAGTATGATAGGACTTGGTTGCAGTTGTCTTTTCATAGTTATCCTTTATTATTAACAACAGAGTTACGATTTATGTCAGTGTTCTTGGCTATTAGATATCTGGGTAGTCATATTTATCCATTTTAGATATTTCAATGATTTGTCTTTGACTCCGGTAAACGTAAATTCACTTATAATTAATAATTCTTTATGTATGCATAAACGAGGAGTAAATACTTTGTGGGGAAATTTAGATAAGGACAAAAGTACCATCTATATAACCACTCGTTAAAGTTTCTCAATTTAATTTTTGCTTTTGTAGTAGAAAAGAACTTTTTTTTTTAGAAAGAAAACGTTTGAAATTCCGGGGAAGTGACAGATAAGAAATCCTCTGTAGTATAGTGAACAAAACACATTGGGATAAAAAAAGTTAAATAGTGCAACTAATCTGCTTGATTGCTATACATGTTTGAAATGGCCACTCCATAGAGATAAGCATTAGATGTTGTTTTGGATGAGTAGGTAGAGGGACTTTCGTGCTTACCTTGTCTGCGCTTTATGATTTATGAATTGACTTGTTGCTCTCTAATTGTACTTATTTGGGGTGTCACCTTGCAGCCTGAAATGGAGATGGTTAGTCGGGGTTTAGAGAAACACTTGAAACTAGAACAAAGAAAGCACCTTATGTCTCTCTTTGGTAAAGTTTGCAGTGAGGACAGTCACGGGATTGCAAGAGAAGCTCTTGGTTTGGTACGAACCTGCTAACCCTATTTTGCAGATCTTGCACTATTGAATATTCGCTAGCTTCCTACAGTTTAATTGAAAGATAATTGTAGCCGGAATTTGCATGAGTTGTTAAATCATTGTTAGAGATTCAGCCATAACGAACCCTCCTGAAAAAGAAAATTTCCACATTATATGTGATGATACTATTAAGGTTTTTATGAGGGGTAAATCTTGACATGTGACCATGCTTAAATCGTCAAGATTGAAAGTTTAATCTTTCTGAAAGAGTATTTCAACATTGGATGTGATGATATTATGAAGTTCTGAATGAGGGATAAATCTTGACATGTAACCATTACTTAAATGGTCAAGTTTGAAAGTTTTAACAGTCATATAACAATTTATACTCGCGACTATTTAAGAAGTCACTTGATTTATGTTATAATTTTGATGTTCATGGTCAAATTCAACGATCAAGATTTTATTTATTCTTCTCACTCTAACATAAAAATGCTTTAGTACAATGGTAAAGAGCAATTTACATGGTTTTAGAACACTGTTCTCTACTGTAGTGTTGAAATTTTGCATTTTCTTCCAAAGATTGCATGTGAGTTGTCTTGTGTTATTTCTTGGTTTAGCTTCCTTCTTTGATGTTTGAATTCTTCTCAATTCTTTAATCTAACCCTCCTCTATTTGTGTAGACGCATTCTCAAAATTATTGTACCGGTCAACTTGAAGACAACATAGTACCATGAAAGATAATATCTGGCTGTAAACTGTATAATGTATTCTTTAGAATATTTATGTTTAATTTTATCACTAATGTATAATAATACTAATAATCGCTAAAAAGGTGTATTTTGTTCTCTAGAAAAAGGGTGTCTTTTGCGTTTTGACTTGTTCGAAACTAAACAGATACTAGTTTCTCAAATTTGTTTTCTTTACAATTGTTGAAAAGTAAGGAGAAAATTGTCATAACATGCCATAAAGTTCGCACTTTGCAATATGCGTACCTTGCACAGGATTAAATAAATATCCAAGTAGGTCATAGACACTAGGACAGTCAGATCCAATATCCAAGTAGAAATTTTTTTCTTACAACAAATAATCACCACCTTAGAACTCGCTTTTAACAAAAAAAGAAACTAAGCTCGCAGAGGAGCAACACCTACAACATCTGCCATCAACACGAAACTAAGATCCAAAGGACATCCATTGCAAATCTTCAAGGTATTATTGGAGGAAGTTGTCTTCGTTAGACAATCGGCATATTCATATGTCCTAATCCCCCATGCAAAAAGAGACGGAGTTGAGAAGTTCTGTTGTAAGTGAAATCAATTGCTAAAGTGGAGTCTGATTTGATGATAGTATTTTCAAATCCTTTTGCTTGAGCAGTTTTGATACCATTTAAAATTGCATTAGGTTCAACGCATAAGGAAGTAGAGAACCCGAGTAACTAGTCGCCATTGTTGTTGTGTAAGATGCCGTCATAGCCTGATCTTCTTGAATTGTTGAAAGAGCTGACATCCAGGTTAGCTTTTATGGTGGCTTCGGGAGGTGGAATCCAAGTGGCTTCACACATTGGTTTTTGGATGGTAAGAGTGCCTATAACATGCAAGAAAAGGGCTATATAAGAATGAATTTTGTTAGGACATTGCTAGATAATTCATTTACCATTGTTGAACACCATGTCAATTCAAGTCAACCAGATGACCCAACAAGTGAACAAGTGACTGTAAACATAATTCCATTGAATATGTAGCATGTCAACAAACTAATCTAGAAATTATGTGGTTGACATGAAATTTCTTGTATGGAAGAGAACAACATCCCAAATAGTCACAGACAAAAGGCAATATATGATTAGATTAATCAAGTTCTCCGTAGGTGCATGCCACCTTTTACTAGTTGAGTAAGAAGTCAAATGACGTTAAAGATGAAAATCATTGATGGAAAGACTCACACATAATTAGCTAGAAAAAGTGCTTAATATTCTCTGAAATCTTCATCGTCCATAGCCAGATCCACCCATGGTGATAAGATAATGAAGATAACATAATATAATCTTAAGAAAGTCAATGATAACTTGCCTTCCTTGAATAAACTCTATAATTTGAATGTCCTCGTATGAGAACGTCTGGTGAGTTATTGTCCGAAATTTATGAAGTTAAAGAGTTGAACAACCGATTACTCTAAATGTATATATCCTTCAATAAAAGGCGAATCTCATTAACATGAACGTAAGAAACAACATTCTAGAAACAACTATAATTAAGTTAGTTAATATACCAGAGAGATACATCTCATTTACCAATCCTAAATTTAAAACTTGGTTTAGGTTTAAAGATATCAACCTTTTTTTTTCTTCCCATATTAAGTTAGTTATTTTTCACGCCTAGTCAATACTTTAGGCTTTAAAATGCGAATTTAAACTTTACTTGTTGTACTTATGCTCTTAAAAGTCTCAATTACTCATTCAAAAAGATAAATTGTTATATCTTCCATTTATGAAGATAACATCTAAATTATGTTATTAACGAGATATATGCAATCCATGAAAATGAACTTGGTCTTTTTTTAGGTTTTATTTAAGACTTGGACATTGTTGTTATTGCATAGGGGATAATTGTGGTATTCAGAACATTTTTTATTGAACATGTATACAAATTTATAATACTAGTGGATGGAACTTTGGTTCAGTTTGAGTGAAAATAAATAATTTGTTTGAAATTAAAATTTAGGTAAAAGACGAGTGGTTTAATGTAAAAAATAAGTAACAGTAAGTGTAAAGAATAAACAGTAAAGTTATTGTTATTATAGAAAGAAAGATGAGTAAGATTGATTATGAAATGCAAAGAATGATGTAAAGAGTCGGCATTTTTAGAAGAAGAATATTGTGATGATCATAAGTTTTGGTATATAAATCAGTGGCACTGCATTATAGCTGAGCTAAAGTAAATTAGAAAATTTGGTGCATGCACCCCACACCTCAGAAGAAGACTGCAAAGTGAAGTGAAAGAAACGTGTAAGCTGAAAAATAAAATAAATTAGGTAATTTAATTAAATTAAATTTAGTGTGTTAATAATAATAATAATAATAATGAAGCAAAGCATTGTGTGATGAGTCTCACCAAATCAATGTATAGATAGATATAAAATATCCGTTTGACTTTACTTTAGTTTGTTTCATTTCATTTCTCGCACCTGATTGGTCCATCACGTGTCATCAATGACAATATTATTAATTTTCTTTTCCTCATAAAAACATAACATAACAGGGCAACAAGTTTTGTGTGAGTTCAAAGCGATCGATGAATTAACATAACATAACATAACATATCATATCATATCATATCGCGAATTCACTCTCTTTCAAATCTGAATTGAGTTCCGGCAGCTCGGTCCAGATCAAAACCGTGAATGCTCCAGTTGGACTCGATCTAGGTTTCTCTTCAATTTCCTCTATTCTATACTTTTGTCGGTCATTTCCAAGATCTATCTTAATCAAATCAATGGATCTCTTCTATTTTCTTATGTTTTTGCAGATCGAGTTCATTTAGGACAAGATGCAAATACCAACGAATAATGGGATGATAGAATGCAGTGTCTGTCATTCAAAATTGGTATCACCCGCTGGAACAAAAACTGTATCAAGGGCTTATGATCGTCACAAAAATAGGATTACTTCAAAACAACGTGTTCTTAACATCTTGTTGGTTGGTGGTGACTGTATGCTTGTTGGTTTCCAGCCTATTCTCGTCTATATGTCCAAAGTCGATGGCAAATTCAATTTCAGCCCTATCAGTGTTAATTTTTTGACTGAGATCACCAAGGTTTTCTTTGCTATTGTTATGCTTCTTCTCCAGTCTAGGAATCAAAAGGTTGGGGAGAAACCTCTTCTCTCTATTTCTACATTCATGCAGGTACTATTTATCTTCCATAACACTAGATGCAGATGCATGATTTCTTCATATTCATCCTTCATGTCCTTATTTTTTCTCTTTTAGGCAGCTCGCAACAATGTCCTTCTCGCTGTTCCAGCATTTCTCTATGCTATCAACAACTATCTCAAGTTTGTCATGCAGGTATATATGATTATCCCATACATGTTGTATATGGTTTTATGCTAGAATACGAATGCTAGTCTTCAGAGATCTTTCTTTCGTTTAGGTTTCATATTCACCTATAATATCAACAATCGGTAACTTCTTCTTTTAAGAGTTATTGTCCCAAGTCAATAGACGTGTGACCCACATATAGGCAGTACATATTTTTATCCACTGCCGGTGCTGTGAATTTATTTTTCCATATCAGCAATTCAACGCTGTTCTAAAAGCTAGATGAATTCCTCATTGCTTGTTAGAGTATTAGGATTATTCAATTGTTAGGAGGGACTTATGAGTCTTATTTATTGATAACCTTATAGTGCTAGCATTGTATGCATCCATGTGATGCATGATATGTTGAATTCGCTGGGTTTCACTGAGGTAACTTATGGGTTGATTTCACATTTCATGCAGCTATATTTTAATCCTGCTACTGTGAAGATGTTAAGCAATTTGAAGGTAATTTCTCACTCACTGTGCTGTATGATTAATTTCAGTTTTTTCGCTACCCAAATAATGGCTTGCTTAGGCATTGCATATGATATAGCTTGTGACAGCTGATGGATACTTCTTAAATTTTGAGCCATTATTTTACCAAAATTTTCTTCTCACTTCATTTCAAGAAATTCTCTTACTTCCTTTTCTCCTTTAATTTTTATTCTTTTATGCTGTTTTCTTACAATGGTTCCTTGAGACAATTGGAAATATTCTTCTCTTGATAGTTTGCTGAAGTTGAACCTGCTTTTAATGGTTGGCTGTTGACTGTGCATGTTGCAGGTTTTAGTAATAGCACTTTTGTTAAAGGTGGTTATGAAGCGCCGTTTTTCTATCATTCAGGTCAGTGCATAAGATCCGTCATGTATATAGGATAAGGGATTTAAGAGGTACACTAGCCATATTTGGCTCTGTACTACCCGAGTTTAACACATTGAAATCCTCACATAAATCTTAATTGCTTCTATGCCTTTAATCTAGCTGAAAAATTGATTTATTCTTTTCCATAGTGGGAAGCTCTTGCTCTCTTGCTCATTGGTATAAGTGTTAATCAGCTACGATCTTTACCCGAGGGAACTACAGCTTTAGGTCTTCCTGTCACAATGGGTGCATATGTATATACGTTTATTTTCGTAAGTGATGTTTGTCATTTGTTCCTTCCGTATATTGATTAGTATTATGCAATCAGTACATATTCAACTATAAAGATTCTTTTTTATTTGTTCAACTTAAACTTTTGAATTCTTTTGCAGGTCACTGTTCCATCAATGGCCTCTGTTTATAATGAGTATGCTTTGAAGAGCCAGTATGATACAAGCATATATCTGCAGGTGAAGTATGCAAAATTGGAAAGAAAAAAAAATCATAAATGGATCACATTTTTATTAAGTCCTGAAATTGTTTGGACGAGTTCAAAATCATGTTTATGCAAGGAATTTAAATTATCATGTCCTTATAATGCTGAACAGACTACTATATTATTTTGTTCTAGTTATGCCTTTTTTTCATGTATTTTGGTCAACAATTTAATTAGGTCCAGTTTGTGCCCACATGCATGCCCATGTCTGAAGACACTCTCTCTTATATTGTATAAGAAAGAGAAATGTATCAATGGAAATATAACCTTGGTCACTATGTCTCTGAAAAGCAACTAACATGATTTAATTATAATGGACGGTACTTAAGAGACTGAAACTAATAGTTATGCCTGACAACTGAAACTAACTAGAAGAATCATCTTTATATCCTGGAAGTCAAAAGTGAAGTAAAATAAAAATAATTGGGTAGTTTCAAGAACTGCACTTTAGTGGTGTCAGACTGCTAGGATACTTTTAACTGCTTTAATATTTATACTATAGATGCTAATTCTCTATTTTTTGATTTGCAGAACTTATTCTTGTATGGGTATGGAGCTATGTTTAATTTTCTTGGAATAGTTGTGACTGCTATTTTCAAAGGTAACAAAATGGATCCCTTAAAAGATGAACTCTTAAATTCAATTTTAATCCATTTTACTCATGAACTAAAACAATAGAATGCCCAAAATCAGGAATTTGCTTCTTTTTTTTTTTAATGACAAATGTTAATATGTTAATTGTTATGTGAGTATTTTCTCCCTTGTCTTGGATCTTTAACTTCTTTAATCCCTTACCTCGACCACGTGAGTTACCCACCCAGCATCTCCCTACCCTTACACAGACAAATCAATGTCATAAATCAATGTGTTTTCGTAGCAAGGCAGCAATGAGTCTTTTCTATACACACAACTACCAAGGGATTCATATAAACTTAATTTTTTATTAGATGGTTTAATTGTTGATGGTTTATTTCTGTACACCGAGACATCTATTGATAGAAAAGTTATTCCGTGCTTTTCAGTTTTCACCTGCGGCATATACATTTCTTTTTTCTGATGCTCAAACGATTAAAATATTTAATAATGTGGATTCAAATGTTCCAGGTCCCAGCAGCTTTGATATCCTTGAAGGCCATTCAAAAGCAACCATGTTATTGATTGCAAACAATGCTGCCCAAGGGATATTATCTTCTTTCTTCTTCAAATATGCAGGTCAATAATTCAGATTCACATTTTTTCTTTCTTTCATATTTATATTTTTTCCATCGCATTGCCTTCTATATTGTAGATGGCCATGTTATTTGCCCCTTCTCTCAATAACCTATTCAATATGCTGCAGATACAATTTTGAAGAAGTATTCATCAACAGTTGCCACAATCTTTACGGGGATAGCATCTGCAGTACTATTTGGACATAAATTAACAATGAACTTTCTTATTGGCATTTCTATCGTATTCATCTCAATGCACCAGGTAAATGGAATTCGAAAGATTCTGGTTGATAATACTGTAAAAAATAAGCCACTTGTTTGTTTTTTCCCCCCAGTGGGGGTGGGGGGGACAATTTAGTCATACCATTTTGTCATAACACTGCGCATTTCCTCTTCAGTTTTTTTCGCCATTGTCAAAAGTCAGAGATGAACAGAATGGTGCACTGGAACTGCATGATGTTCAGGAGAAGCAAAGGTGCTAACTAATTGCATTACTGATCTCAATTTTTTTCTTTTTGTTCATTTAAAATGTTATCATTGACATGTGCATCTACTTAATTTTGGGCCCCCAGAAAATTATGGTTTATATATTTGATAGCCCGACTTTATGACATGTTGACTAACCACATGATCGATGTGAGGAGTAAGAAAGAAAACAATTCCTTTACCTAATTTATGTTTCTAAGAGTTTTAGTTGTTGGATATTCTGTATAATATGACATGAAAACTTCTGAAAGAAACCCTTTTCCTTCTTCCTCTACAATAACAATTGCTTGTGTTAATTTCAGGTCAAAGGATTCGTTTTTAAATATGGCAGCTGGAGCAAATGAAGAGGTACAAATTGTCATTATAGATTGTTTTATTTTTCGAGTGTCTCTTGTGCGTTTAACTGATTGCCCTTGTTTTTGTGATTAATATGCACATTTCCAGGCCAGTCATCGAGTGGGACATGATGAGAGACAGCCACTTCTTCCCACCTAGATCAACCTACTGTAAGTTTTTTTGTTTCTTTTTATTTGAATTAAGTTGCTTTGACGAAATCCTGGTTATCTATTTTTAAATATTTAACAAGACATTATTTTAACATGCTAAATGATTTTTGCTTCTCTAGTTAATATACATTTAGTTTTTAGTATTTATAGCCTAAGCAGTTCCTTTTGTTCAGTGCAGAAGAAATATCACGTACTTCTATTTGAATACCCCACTTTCTAACGATTTATGACCCATTTTATACCTTGAGTAGGCCACTGGTTTTTTACATGTGCACATATTATTGCAGGAATTTTCGAAGAATGTTTTTTGGTGATATCTCATAGCTTTGGTCCGCACAGTTTAAAGTCGTAATAAAGTAAAAAATATTTTGCTGCCTTTCTGGGATACCTTTCCGCAGAAAGTATTTCTTTAAGAGGTTTCATAAAGGCAGGCATGAATTATGGGCATCGTGAGCTGGTGAACAAGCCAATGCTTTCCGTTGCTGAAGATTTTGATAGAGCATAGAAAATGGATTCGTATGAACTTTTGGCATATCAATGTGGATTTACTTGTACTACATTTATTCTTTATATCTTGAACATTCGATTTCTCCTTATTATATTTGTTTTCCTGGTATATTTACCTCAACCCATTCTATCTATATTGTGTTATTCTGTCAAAAAATAATATTGTTATTCTTTACATTTATTACATAATGTGTTAATTTCGTCTTTATGACAATAATGGTTGATAACGAACATGAGGATTCCGTTCTTTCTTGTAGAAAACGATACATGTATATGTTGTTTCTATATTGGCATCTGATATACTTTGGATCTTGTTCATCTATTTTAGACATCCACTAGAAAATGTTCTTATATAGGGGTAATTTTTTATTTTATATATAATAGGGATACATAGTATTATTATTTTTTGAGTGATAACTATTTTTATGATATAGAAAATACAGGGTGTTCAAAGAATGGAAATCCTTGAGGCATCAATCATTAGGTTCAAGTCATGCCAATTTATTTGAGAATTTCTTTACTTCCTCTCCACCCTTCTCGCTCGCTATATGTTTTATCCATTTTATCCCAATTTGGTTTCTAGTATCCGAGCAATGCCAGCATATAAAACCTCTTTAGATTATACATAGTCGTTAAATTCTAACTCAACTGAATATATCAAAATTGTTAGGTTGGACATCTTCATCTGAGTTCAGACAACACGAAAAAATAGCAGTAAACAAGGCTAAGAAAAAAGACATCAACAACAACAACCATAACAATCAAGTCTTATGTCGCTAAGACTTTGTTTGGGAGTTTGAAGGGGAGAGGAAGGAAAGGCTTTGGGGGAACAAAAATATATAGGAAAATTGAGAAATTTTTCACATTCTTGAAAGTGTATTTTGTTAGAGTGATAAATTAATACTTATGGTTAATATATTTTTAATAACAACATATATTAAATTTAATTTTGTCAAAAAAAAAAACATATTAAATTTAATGAATTCATTTAAACCCTCCCAAATTCCCCAAAACCCTCCAATACAATTTTTTAGTTCCCCCAAATGAGGAGAGTTTTGTATTATGAAGAAAAGTTAACCCCCCCAAAGTCCCCCCCTCCCCTCCCCTCCAATTTTCCTCTATTTCTTCCACTTTCTGATTACTTTTTTTTCCAAACCTTCCCCTCCCTTTCCCTCCAAACTTGCAAACAAAGCTTAAGTGGAGTCAGCTACATGGATTACATTAAGTTATAATGTTCTATCCATAAATCATCAATTATATCGGGATTCAACTCATTAACCTATAAATCTTTCCTTAATAGTTTCTCTTACATTAAGATAAAAAAAAAGTTTCTCTTATAGTATTTCTCGGTCTTCACCTACCTCTTTTGATCTAACTTTCCTCCATTTGATCTACTCTTCGTACTACAATATATTCTACAAGTCTTCGCTACATGGTCAAACCACCTAAGCTTATCTTCTACAATCTTTTCTATTATAGGTGCCACTCTCTCTCTCTCTCTCTCTCTCTCTCTCTCTCTCTCTCTCTCTCTCTCTCTAATGGTGTCATTCATAATCTTATCATGTCTAGTTTTACCACTCATTCAACTCAATATCCCCATCTCCGCTACGCTAACTTGATTCTCGTGTTCTCCGATATAATTTTTCTTCCAACTTAAGAGGTACTTTCTTATAACATAAAACACCTAAGACTCTTCTCCATTTCAACCATCCAACTTGAGTAAGATGACTCACATCTGCTTCTATTTCTCCGTCACTTTGTACATGCCCCCAAAATATTCAAACTGGGTAACTTAGGTATGATATGAGCTCCAACTTTCACCTCCAATGTAGAACTACTTTGTCTTTTGCTGAAGTTACATTCCATATACTTTGTCTTGCTTCTAATCAGGCGGCGGAAGCTATACGCTTCTAAGACTTGTCTCTGATCTCCCATTCAATCCCTATATCGACTCTCCAAGCAGGACTAAATCATCTGCAAAAAACACACTTCTTCGTGCCAACTTTTGGATGTGTTCCGCAAATACATCATAAACTAGAGTAAACAGACGGTTTGTTGGTCTAAAATGTTTATGCATGCAAATTATTTGAAGTATATAATATAATTGTTGTGTGTTTTCTTTCTTTTGAACAAATTAGTTGGTTCACACTAGGTATGTATGCATTGTTGGTCTAAAATGATTGTGTATCATAAATAAATGTATGAGGTAAATTGTATGCTAATGTATAAGTTTTTGTGACAAGGGAATTTATGCAAAATCCCCCCTAAAATTTGTCACTAATGTGCAAAATGCACCATGAAATTGGCAATAAAAATTCACATTTGTCCCTATTCAAAAAACATCAATATGTGCAATAACAACTCATAAAAACCAACAGAGTAATAATCCTTAAATAAGTTTTTAAACATAACTCATCATCATAATGATGTTCCATCCACAATACATATATTGAATATTGAATGACAAATGAATGAAAATAGTATGACATAAAGACCGGTTCTTGTGCGTGTGTCGTCACACATGCGATGCACTCCAAAATGTTGCATTTCAATTGAAAATCTCAATCACACATTTTTCTAAGCCCTTTATAAAGTCAATTATTATAATTTCTAATGCATTGATTACATAAAATTTTATTAAAACTTATTTTTTTTAAGCCTTTAACTAGTGAACTAATGTTTGAAAATTATGAATGGTGTTTTTTTTATTGATTAAAAGTAAAAAAAGTCAATACTTTTTGCTTTCAAATTATAACAAATCAAACTAATCATGATTATTTATTTCAATGACACTAACAATATAACAAAAAATATATAATCTACTACATCCGTCTCTAATTATAAGATTCTTTTGCAAAAAAAATAATAGTGTCCCTTATTATAAGACCCTTTTAGTATTTCTAAGTTCATTAATTATTTCTTTACCAACGTATTTTATGTTGAAAACATAAACTAACTTTCTCACTTAAAGGATAAAATTGTAAAAACAATAGTAATTACAAACAAATTTAATACTCTTACTAACTTTCTTAATTCCCGTGATTTGACCAAAAGGTTCTTCTATTTAGGGATGGGGGTAGTAAATTTTTATTTTTTAGTGATACCAACAACAATTTTTATTATAGAAAAATTGTTTAAAGGTATAATTGGGATAATGAAAAAGTAAGTATAAATATATTCATCTCGTTTGTTATACTTTTTAAAGGATAAAGGAAAAAAATTGACTTATATATACTCATATCGTGTTTGTTACACTTTTATTTTAATATTTGAATCGATTCTTATTTGTTATATGTGCTGGAGGTGATTTTAGAAAGAAATATATTTAGGTGAGAAAAGCAATATAGAGTGATTTTGTTTGGTGGAAGCCATATGAAACGATGGGCCAATGATCCGACCCATTTTGAGTATATTGATTGAAAAGGGTAAGAAATAAAATAAAATAAAATAATATTTAGAGTATTATAAAAGGGTTGTAGTATCCTATCCCCCTATAGTTTCGTGGCCTTGTCTCTTGTCAAGCAGCTGCTGCGGCGCATCCTTCTTTGCAGACTCTGTCAGTTAGTCAGTGACTGAAGAAGATGAGTCCTCCCAACAATCCAAACCAACAAAATGCTGACGAATGCCTGACACGCCCTGAGGTGCTGACGCGTCGTGTTAACAATTTCCGTCGCCTGTCCAACATCTACAAAGATGAGTACTGGCACCTCATGGGCGAACTCAGGAACGCTCACAGAGAGTATGTGGCCATTGGCCTGAATCCTTTCCAGGAGGAGGAGCCTCAGCCTCAGCCTGACAACAGTATCTGTGCTTTCGAAGGCTGCCAAACCAGGCCAATGCCTTTAACCCCATTTTGCTTTGCGCACATTCTCTCTGATCCGAGGCAGGTGCTGTACAAGCCTTGCGAGTTCGTCATCGCCAGGTATTATTTATTCATTTCCATGCCCTTCTTTAAATTTCATTAAACTAAATCTAAAACATTCACATCATCATTGGATTTGATTGGATCCACTGTTTATTTTATTTGGTATTAATAAGTATTTATGTTGCTCATTATGAAAATCTTATGGATCCATAACATATTTTTTGATTGAAATGTTTGAAAGATTTGTGTTTATTTTGCTTATTTTACTAATGACATGGACCAGCAGACCCTTACGGTGTCTTCACAATCAATCGCATGTGTGTTTCATTAGCCTATACTTGCTTTTGCATTATTTTCTTTAGGTTTATGCATCCCTGTGTTTCGCATAGCTAGAAAAAACACTGATTCTTATACCATTGCTTGTAACATAACACGTCCTTTTGTTTGCAGTGCACAGGCTGGTCCTGTAACATGCAGGAAACCAATATTGAGTACCCAGGTTCCAGCTTACTGCAATGTCCACATGCAATTGGGTCAGATGCATCTCACTAGGGCCTTGCAGGGGGAGGGTCTGAACATTTCCTCCGCAAGCGAAGTTCAACCTCAACTCCATCACTTAATTGCTGAATTTGTTCGTCAAATTCAGGCAAAAAGAAGAAAGGTACGGTCGGAAGAGGAATGTACGAGTGTGGTTAAGAAGGAAGATGGTACATCTGAGGGCTGAGGAAGGGGGATACAGACATAAACAATAATACTCTCTGTTGTGCCAATGACAGAGACATGGAATAAACTTGTTTTAATTTTAGAAAATAAATTGAAATGATTGAATAAAAACTTGCCGGGTTTAATAAAATTGGTGAAATAGATTTCATATTATGAGTTTGGTTAACTTTTGTGGTAATGTGAAATGCATTGGCTTGCTTTTTGTTGAGTTTCCTCTGGTCATTTAAATGTGTGATCAGCAGCGTAAAGACATTTGGAGTGTCTTTGTTAATATGATTCCTCAATGATGCTTGCTTGCTTGCTGAGGAATCATCCAATCTTATCTTCGTTTGGTATGGATTGTGGCTTCCAATCCCAAGCATTGATGAGATTCAGTTATTTGAATTGCATAATCTATCTATCTATCATTTTCAGCGGCTTACACTTACACAATGGAATGTGTACTAGTACTAGCTGGTTCGGAGTAGTGTTAAAACATACAAGCCGGATCCAAAACTTCAAAATGTTAGCAATCAATATTCCATGAACTTGAACTTTCTGCAATCCAAAGTAATCATCAATCCTACTCAATAGGAACAATTTGTTTGATTTGAGGAAAAGATAGCGGAGGATTCCAGTTGGGTCTGGAGGATATATTAATTGACACAAGTTAGCATTCAAATTCACACACACACACAGGATTAAAATGGAAAAAAGTATATACGTGCAGTTAGATTAGGTTAGTTACCTCAGCAAATACAAATGCAGAGGTTAGATTTGTGTTGTGTGGTCTAATAATGGAATGGAAGCTTGGCTAGCTCTGAATCTGATCAGATCACCACTGTATAATAATGAACAATCAAAGCCATGAATAATGTTTGGATTTGGAATTCATTGCGGCCAAATCTCAAAGAAACAAAAAATAAATAAGCTCATTCTAATCATAATGACAAAAGTTTATTAGATGAATTAATAACACAGATAATAATATGAACATGGAATTAATTGATGTTAGGGTGCGAAGCTAGCTAGCTTAATTCAAAGACAGAAATGGGTAGTTTGTTTTCAAATTACCTACCGGAAGGTAACAACACAACACAACACAACACACTCTTCTGTCTCTCCCACACTGCATCATCAGATATCCGAGTAAAGAATTGATGCGTGATGAGAATGGTGGAAGTGTGAACACCAACCACATCACAATATTTATTTAGCTGCAGAGTTTAACGGTACACGCAACAGCCTGTGCCCAATATTTCAATCTTGCTTTAACATCTTCAGGATGATCACCTGGACTTGAGATCTTCCAATTGGCAAATGAATCAGGAGAAGTGTTTGACATTGAATAACACAACTCAAGTGCTGGGAGGGTGTTACATAGTTCAGGAATCTCATCATAACTGAACCCAAAACCAAGATCCAAACATCCCTTCAACTCATCAAGATCCTCGTCTGTTAGGCTTTTCGTCCTACAAAGATCTTCATCATTATCATCAACATACCCTTCCAACAATACTGCTCCTTTATTATTCTTATTGTTATTCTTCATCTTCCCTTCCCATTCCCCACTTCCACTTCTTCTAACAACACCTCCACCTTCCATTTTTCTTCTCTTTTCTCCTCTCCAGCTCCACCACTATTTTATCTCTCTATACCCAACCCAACCCAACATCATCATTTATTTATGCATCTTTTTATTTCATGTCTATCTACCATGCCATGTATCATGTATGTATGTATGTATGTTTCTGTGGTTCGTTAGTTTTATGCTGTCTTTTTCTCTTCAATAATTTTGTCTTGTCTTTTTTGTTTGAATAATAATTTTATGTGGTCTTAATGCATTACTCATCACTGGCAGCTGTAAATTGATTTCTGTCTCTGTCCTTCTTTTGTTTTACTAGATCTTACTACATTATTATTATCGATTACTAAATTATTGTAAATTCCATTCTATATCTTTTATGCAAGATTAAACGTATACAACTTCGATTTCAATTATTTCAAAGATACTTGCATTATAGAATATGATATGCTCTATTATAAAAGTATATATTGAATTCATTTATTTTAATTTTTTTTTTTATATATAAAGTGATCGTTAATGATAGGTCAAGTTTCAACCGGCAAATTGAATGTTAAAGGATGATACTTGCAAATATTCCTTTAACTCAATAAGAAAGGAAAGAGTGATAGGTTTTTGGTACCTTAAAATGCCTGAATGATGGTGTATTTATGAGCATCAAAGAGTAGTCGTTGGAGAATGATGGAGGGGTCATTACATACAACGTCTATTAGTATCTGAATTTGGTGGCTGTTGGGAGGTATTATTGGTTGTTGAGACGTTACAAGTTCAAAAGGATTCGATGGCGGATAATGGTTATGATGAACTGAGTCTTGAAATAATTTTGGACTTTAGACCACTCCAAAATATTTTTTATTTGCATTTTTTTATTTATTACAATTATCCAGTAGTTGTATTTTTTTATAGATGTAATTTAATAAAGAATTTCATAACTACGCATTTTACAACATAAATAATTTTGTGCAAAAATTTAGTTATATCTCATTACAATGCCACAATACAATAATTATATTTTCTGATATACAGCATATGGTGTTGTACAATTATATTTCTGTACAAGTTTGGCTTCTATGTTTTTATTTCCACTTATAAATTTTTGTATTTCAATAATTATTTATGTATCAACCATAAAAATTAGACAACTGGACACGTAGTGGTGGAATTGGTCACAGATTGAAGAAAAGGACAATATGGGGGCAATGGATTGGTGGGTGGAGTAGAAGTAAATGGGTCCCATAAATTTTGTATGTAGTGTAGTGTAGTGTAGTGCATGTTCGGGGTTTGTTAAGTTGGCATCAATGCAATCCAATAGTAAATACGAGTCTAACGCAAAATAAAACGATGCAAACGAGGAAAATTATTGAAACAGAATACAAACCTGTCCATTATTAATTTAAAAAACTTTTTTTTTTTAAGCATGCAAATTTAAGGTGTTTCATTCATAATAATAGTAGTAATACAAAAAGGAATTACATCAAAAGTACTGCGTGAAGCATGAGATAAGGCTTCTCGTGCAAGAGCATGAGCGCTACCATTTGCTTGACGCCTAGTAAAAACAACTACAAAGTCATTATAGTGATCAAGTAAAGTTTTACACTTTTCGATAATCGAACCATACTCAAAGAGATTCATCTTACTATTGAGCACATCATCCACAACCATTTTAGAATCAAGCTCAAAAATGACATTGTGGTATCCTAATGAAGAAATCCATTGAATGCCTTGGTACAAAACCCAAGCTTCGCCCTCCTCTATTATTGTCACAGCCTCACAATAAGTTGTCAAAGCAGCAACAAATGTGCCTTTCTCATCACGAAAACACGCTCCCATGCATAATATATAGAGATCGGATTTCAATTTTGGACATCTTATTTATTGACCTTTAAAGGATGAATTAACAAGTTGATTTTTTTTTTTTGTCAAGTAGCCTAATGGATAGAACTCGCACAATTAACAAGTTGAATTTATTCTTATAAAAAATATATTAATAAAGTTCTGCAAATTAAATTTAATAATTGATTTATATTTAATATTTACTCCAACAAATACTAACCATGTATATTAATATTTCTCCATTGAAGAAAAATTAAGCTCAAAATAAGTCAATCCAAACGGGGCCTTATTCTTATCTATTTGTTACATGTATTATTTGTAGTTAAAATTAAGGGTGTTTTTAGAAAGAAAAGTCCAACCCAAAAGTGCTGAAAGAGGTAGTTTTCTTTATATATAGTATAGATTTCAATTCTACTTTATAATAATACATTCATATATGCAAAAACTACTCTCTCCGTTCCTTTTTAAGTGTCGTTTTAGGGTGAATTTTTCGTTCCTATTTAACTGTTGTTTTGGTGTTTTAAGGGTATGATTTGTCAATTATATCCTTTGTCAATTATTCTTATATTTTTTTGATAAAACTAATTAATGCTATATATTTGAAAAACTAAAGTTTGTTTTTTTAAATAAAGTTTGTTTGTTTTGTTTTAAAACAAAATTTGTTTCTTGTTATCTTCAAATTTAAATAAAATTTTGTTACCTATGATAATAGTTCCATGAAGAGTTAAAATTCTATAAATAACATGAGTAGTACTTGTTAAAAATTTCAAAAGATATACACAATATTTAGAAAATTGAAAATTGTTTGTTATGAGAGAAAAATAAAGCGCGCAATAAAATAGAAATTTGTTGGAGAAAGAGAGTAGTAACTAACAATTGTTTGTTACATATTAAATTTATTGGAAAGATAAAGTGTGTGCAAAATAATAGGAAACTATTAGTGGATTAAAATGAGGGGATAATAGGAAAAAAGTGTGCAAAAATACACTTTGTTGTTTTTGTGTTAAAATTTTAAAACGACACTTAAAAAGGAACGGAGGGAGTAATGTATACTAATAAGCTTAAATTACTGAAAAAGTTAACAAATTTATATTTTAATTCAAAATATAACATAATAATAATAATAATAAATAATATTATTCATGTTTACTTAAATAGGCCGGCCTAATGGGCTTAAGAGACTTTTTGAATGACTTGTGACCTAGCCTTTTAAGTTAAATAGGCTCATAAAAAAGCCCAGACCTTCTCTATTTAAGAAAAAGTCTGATATGGTCTGACCTTTCGTAGACTAGGTCATAGGCCCCGGTAGGTCGGTGCAGCCTATTTCCACCTCTAGTGGCAACTGGTGTGTACTCATCCACGACCAAACTAAACAGGAGAGACGAGAGAGTAGCATAGCATAGCATTACTTTGGAAAGCAACATACCAAACCTATGGTATTTGTTTGACTGGCTATATATGACATGTAGGTCTCTATGATAATTCAGTTCCTGAAGACAATTGTCCATTTGTATTTTATACAAGAATCAACTTCAATTAATTGAATTACAACATTGAACTACGTGGTTAAAAACATTTCTTTGATCTTTCACGAACAAGAAGAAATGCACGATACATCAGATAAGACTAAAATCTCTACGAAAGAGAAATAGCTAGACAAGGGTTCCCTAAAGCTCAATCATATACCATGTGATGTGGAACATATGAAAATTAATGATATATAAAGAAAATTACATGTTTCATCTCTTTTGGATTGAGTTTTTTTTCCTCCAAAGATGCCATCAATTTTCCATTCAAATAACAATTAGATAAGAATAAATTTAAATGTTAAAATAAAAGTGTAACAACTCAAATGTCCAATTTTTTTTCCTTTATCATTTAATAAGTGTAACAAACTAGATAAGTGCATCTATACTTACTTTTTCATTATTACAATTATACCTTTTTCTATAATAAATTATTGTTGGTGTCATTAAAAAAATAAAAATTTAGATTATATTTAAATTTAGATTATACCTAGCAAACCTCACTTTTCATCCCACCATCCAGTTTTTTCCGCCAAATAAAAATCTAACGTGGAAAATAGTTTGTGATAACTTCGCTATGTGACAAAACGGGACATATAGCAATGTTGTTTATTTATATTGTTGTTACATGGATATTTTTAGAGGAAATACATGTTGTTACGTTATAAGAAAAAATGCTTGGTTGTTAAATTCTTGATGTTGTTGTAGTAAGGATTAAGCTAATGGTGGTTGTTTCGAATATAATAAAGGCAATGCAATGATTGGAGTAAAGCACAAAGTTAGCTGGCCTAGTAGTAGCTGATTATTTGTGCAGTTACACAGTGCGCTGGCTCCTAAGATTTCTTAATTTGAATGCCAGTAATTTTAACTCTTTTCTTCCTTAGAAGCAATGAGACCATTCTCCCTACATTTTTGCGTGGCTTTGGAAAGATAAGGGCATAAAATTCCAGAACTTGTGGATAATAATAGTTAGATTCCATTTAAATTTGGTTGGGTAATTAGTCCTTGTATATCTTTTTTCTAACAATTTAATTTTAGTACACTAGATTATGCTAACAAGTGCTCTTAAAGTATTAGTTAAAGATTATAAAAAAATTGTTAAATTTTATGTAGACAAAAGTTACTTCTTAGTATTTCAATAAGTTAAATATATAATTTTCAAGATAAAATTTTTATTTTTAGTTTCTTAACAAATGCTCCACATACATTTGTTAGCATTTTCCATATATAAATGGTTTGACGGATTTTTGTGAGATATCTGGTCAAAAAGTTAAACTTAAAAAATTCAATGTCTAATATTCCAAGAACATGACATTATCAAGCCATGCTAGTAATATGAGCCAAGTTCATTGAATAGATCAAACCAAAGACTTAGGCTTTTTATCTTATAGCTATTATAGTAGGCTTGATTTTAATTTTACTTGAATCTATGCTAGAAGAGAGTTAGATTGATCCCTCAAATTAATCGTTCCGGATAAAATACCAAGCTTTCAGAAAAATAGGTGGAAGGCTTCTATAATATTCTCTTCTCTTTTGTAGGGAAATTTACTGGGATCGATAATGAAATTTGAGGCATAAAACGAACGCTAAATGAACCTTTTGTGTAAGAAAAAAGTAAAATAAAATTTTGATTTTATAAAAAAGGACCGTTTTAAAGAAATCCAAAGTGTGTCGATTATGTATATGTGTTAAATTTAATCAAACAATTTATTTTTTAGAAAAACAAAACATAATAAAAGAAAACAATATTGTAATATGATGCAGCGAAAAAATGAACATAGTTGGGCTTCATTTTATGTTTGTTTTTCATGTTAACTCTCCAATTTTTATGAAAAAAGACACTAGTTATCTAGAGTCCGGCAAAAAAATAAGTAAAATTTGACTAAGAGTTCTTCTAAATGATTCGTAGTTTATTAATCACTTGAACCTAATCAGTTAGTTGTTTCATTTTATATATGTTTTATAGTATAATGTTCTTTTTTTTTTTTGTCCAAGAATGTTCAATTTAATTTAATTTCATTATACGTGTTGTATATTTTTAAATTTAAATAAAAAAAATGTGCTATGAGATTAAATTTATAGTAAAATATCAACAAAAAATTGGTAATTATTTTGAATTCCCTTTGATATATATTACGGTCAGATAATTATATTTTTTTTTATTGAAATGGAAAAACTATTTAAAAAATATTTCCATAATGTAATTTAAATAAGAAAACATAAAATGAGAAATAAAATTCTTCAATTACTCCCCAACTGGATTTAAACCTTGAACAAGTGAAACAAACCTTGTATCATTGTTCCCGCAACAAGGGGACCTTCATGGCCATGTTTTGCTTTAGAAGCCTAAAAGCCTTTAGATAAAATGTGTTTGTTTTTGGAGGCTTGAAGAAAGAATTTAACCTTGCCTTGAAATTTACTTTAGCTCAATCTTCTTTTATTTGATATTTCTTGTTATGTGATGCAAACTTCAACTCTTCCTCTTTGACTGTGTGATGAATCAAACAAGATTTGCACAAATTTCATCGATCCACAACTGAGCAAAGAAGTGTCATCTAATATCATCGAAGCAAATTTATATGCCTAAAACTGGAGATGAGCTAGGTTCAGAAATCTAAGGATGCTAAGCAAAGCATATATCATGTAGCTTGCTTGGAGTTTGATTGTCAAGCCTTCTAAATTTGAAAATTGTTGTTCACACTTTTTAAAAGGCCGAAAAACACAAGTAAAAGACGCGAATACTCCCTCGGTAGTTAACTACCGATGCAATGAACCAGTGACAATTAACTATCTAGGTTCCTTTGGCAGTTAACTGTCGATGCTCTGTTATAAGAACACAACAGACATAATTTCCAAACCTCCATTGTTACAGTTTTGAGATTCTTAGGTGCGGTTTTCTCCAAGTTAAAGCGATTCAACGCCAATTACAAACACAAAATCAAGTATGTGCTTATTATCCTATTGCATTGGCATTTTTTGATTGAATTGTTAGATTTTTATGATGTTAGATGCTTATGATTTATTGATTTGTTAGATGTTGATTAGAGTAGAATTGTGTTAGAAAATGTTAGGATTTGTTAAGTATTGTTAGAGATTTTGAGAGAGATTTGATAATGGATGAGAGATAATGGAATAGTGAGTTCTGTCTGGATTTGTATCAAGATCGCATCGGTAGTTAACTGCCGATGGATGCCGTGGTAGTTAACTACCGCCAATTCTTTGCATCAACACTTAACTGTCGCCGGAGCATTTGAGTCGTTTTGTGGTGTTTTTCAACCTTATACGATGTGCCAACATCAAATAGACCAAGTCAAGTGGAGTACAAAATCACCCTCAAGTTGTTCTAAGGAGTAATTGTTCTAATATACTTGGGAGAGCAGTTGTAAATTGTTGGGATGATGTTAATAAAAATGTTACTTGGAGATTAAGAATGGAGAAAATACTAACTTCTTGAGAGATGGATGGTTTCCTAACAATAATTCTATTGAAGATCTAAAATATAAAATCGTCGTTTTGTTGAAATTCAATTACCCAATTTCTTTTCATGTCAACAATGCTGATTTGAATAAGGGCAAAGTTTGATTCATCGGGTTTCAGCTGACATGTGAAGATAGCTAACATGAACTCTTCTTCCTACCTCCATCCTCTTATTTTTGAAATTTACTTCGTTGCACAATAAGTGATCGATTTGTAAAAAAACAAAAATAGTTTTAAAATAGATTATTCATTTTACTTTTCAATGTAATATTAACTACTTGTTTCAATAATACACTTGAGTCAATATTAATTTCATTATTCACAATTCAACGTATTTCACTTTGTATTTATGATAATTATGAATACATCAATAATATTTGACAATAACGCTTAAAACTTTCTTAAAAAAATAGCACTTCAAACTATTTATCTTTCTTTCACTTATTTTGAGACAAAAAGTATGATTTATTTCATCATAATAACTTTAATGTTTATGTTCATCGTGAAAGCCAATAAATGTGTCGATTAGCTTCCTCATTATAGTGTTGTAATTATGTTCTTTGAAATACATCATGGACTAATAAATTGGGTCATTAAAAATATAAAAAGTTGAATTAAATGAAAGTTGGTTTAGAGATTTTTGTTGACAAGGTAGTTTAAAGATATGGTCATAAATATGATATCTTTTTTAAATTTTGTTACTATGCCAAATACTTCTTTTTGGTTCTTTAAATTAGATTTTTTTTTTTAAGTTCTTTAAGATGTTAATTTTAAATTGAATAATTTTGTAGACACTAAAATATATTTTTTTATAGATAGATGAAATCATAAAAACCATTGAAAACTTACACACGTAAGTAGATGAGTCGGGGTTCGAACTCAAATCATGACGTTCAACTAGCGATTTCGGTATTTTATCAATTGAGTTATGACTTGTGATAAAAAAAAATGTGATTTTTATATAAAGATAAAAAAATTAAACTTGTTAATTTTACAGAGACAAAAAAAAACATATTTTATCCTTTTTTTTGTTAAAAAACATATTTTTCCATTTAAAAAAGCACTGTATATTTTTTGCTATTATTTTTTAGTATTATTATTATATTATGAACAAAACTTATGTACATTTTCTTGAATGCTTTTTGAACGATTCTCAATTAAAAATACATTTCTTTTAATTAGCGAACTTAAAAAAAAACATCATTTATTTTGAAAAAATCATTTGTTAATTAAGTTAAGAATCATACGAAATTCACGTTATAAAATATACAAAGTTTTTTACATATGAAATTCACGTTATAAAATATACAAAGTTTTTTACATATATCATAGGAGTGTAACACCAAATCTGTGGCTTCCCTAAAAAACAATTGGTCTTGCTAACCAATATCTCAACAACAATAACTAATGTATCCATAAATAGAAACTTTATCTTATAGGAAATATATATTTTAACTTTTGATCAAATAATAATTATACTATTTTTTTTATAAAAAGTTACTAGTATTTATTTGATTGTTTAATCAATGACCTCTGATACTTTTTTAGCATTCTTCAAAAAGAAATTTGTGACAGGCCATGTCACGCTTAATGTTTTTTATTGTAAAGGATGTCATGCTTAATGTTAACATGCATACGATGGTGAATGTGGAAGTGCATTATTGGTGATAATCAACAGGACAAGAGCTGGCCAACAACCCACGTGGCCTGTCCCAATCACTCAATAATACACACACTTTTGCTTGTTTTGTAGACAAAAGAAAATTGGATTGACCTTTTTCTTCCGATTAATCTAATGATTAGAAATTTATTGAAGTCTATATCTAATATGTGATATTTTTATCAACTAAACGAGTTATTGATAATGTAAAGAATTCAACTTGAATGAAAATGAATCGATTTGTTGGGATTTTTAATAAACAAATGGATTGGTTAAAGTTAACCGCATTTTTTTTTTATTTTAACTAAGTAGCCATGTCATTTGCATATTTCACGAATACTAACTATCACACTACACAATTCAAAAAAAAAAAAAAAAAAAATTTAAAAAAAAAAATTTTTTTTTTTTTTTTTATTTTTTTTTTAAAAAATATTTTTATAAAAATAAAATAAAAATTTTTTTTTATAAAAA
>Ga0228710_1001357_pt1 | contig 36473 bp, 20 predicted proteins | sample MedpolnodulmetaG_FD_177995 | JGI IMG/M metagenome (GOLD analysis project Ga0228710, IMG submission 177995) | Root nodule microbial communities from Medicago polymorpha collected in Santa Monica, California, United States - pink nodules | ecosystem: Host-associated > Plants > Roots > Nodule...
TAAAGGCTATCTTTGGCCCCACTTCCACCTTATTTCGCTTAATCCCATTTTTGTATTTTCTGCAAAAACATTATCCCCCCCACAATCCAAAATATGTACACTTTATTAGCAAAAAAAAAAAAAAAACTGTAAATGTTTATACAAATGAAATAATGAACCGATGGTATATGCTTCATTAATTCTTCAATAAATAATCTTACACATTGTAAAGTACATGATTGCATTTCCTTAAGGGAATTTTGTTTATTGCCATGATTTCTTAAACCGATCCCCTCAGAAAGTAAACTTTTAGACGAGAAAAAACACCATTTTGTTCGCGTTTACCCATCTGAAGATTAAAAAACTATATTTTTCATGTTTAAAAGTGTACTTCTTAATTTTAAATGAAGAAGAGCAAAACAAATTAAGGGAGAAGGAAATTACATGTTATTGTTCTTAGAGGTTGCATCATTGAATTCTTGATTGGCATCATTGAAGGTTACCTTCTCTAATGATTCGGTACTTTGTGACCGAGATTCTTGATCACGGTGATCAATACAAATATCATCAAGCATAAGATAATCAGATAGTATAAACTCAGAAGAGGGATTAGGAACCATATGAGTAGAGTGACCAAAATTTGGAGTAGCATGAGGGTTTACAAAATAGTAGTCCATTGTATAGATAAACTCAGTTATGGGTTGTTGGTATATAAATGGTAGTGTGTGCAATTGTGGACATATTATTTTGTTTTTCTATGTCTATAGGCCATTAATTTCTATATATATACTACTATATTGCATTATTTATTATTATAAAATAATGCTAGCATCTTTATTGTAGAAGGATGAAAATAGTGTTTTCCTGATATGCTTTTGTGTTGATCGTTCCAAACACCTTCCTAGATGGATTCCATGAAGGTTCCTCTATTATCCACGTGACCACTATCTTGGACTTTAAGGTGGCGTCATAATGATGACGTTATTCTAATTGAGGCCACTAAGGTTACTGTCTACGGTCTAGCATCGATCACCATTAGTTTAGACATTATAACTATTTCCTTCATTTTAAGTATCTTCTTAAGATGAATTTTTTGTTCTTATTTAATTTTTTTATTTTTATTTTAAGGATACGATTTGTCAATTATATTTTTTGTCAATTACTCTTATCTTTTTTCAATAAAACTAATTAATGCTATCTATTTGAAAAATTAAAGTCTGTATTTTTTAAACAAAGTTTGTTTGTTTTTTTAAACAAAGTTTGTTTCTTGTTATCTTTAAATTTAAACAAAATTTTATTCCAAACAATGGTTCCAAGATGAGTTAAAATTCTATAAATAAGATGAGTAACAATTGTTAAAAATTTCAAATGTGACTCCAACATTGGTTGAAGCCATAGTTGAAGCGTTAACTTTAATTAAAGGAGTTGGAAGAAAGTTAATTTTTTCTTAAATTTTGATTAATGTGATGTTGGAATAATTTTTATATTGACTTAAAATAATTAAAAAGATGTGCACAATATTTAGAAAATTGACAATTGTTTGTTATGAGAGAGCGCAAAAAAAATAGGAATTTGTTAGAGAAAAAGATAGTAACGACAATTGTTTGTTACGAGAGAACGATAACATATTAAATTTATTGGAAAGATAAAAGTCTCGTTTGGATAAACAGCTTATACAGATGCTTATAGCATTAGAGGTTATAACATCGGAGCTTATATCATAAGTGCTTATACTCAATAGGCTTTTTACGTTTGGATGTTTACGCTAATAAGTACCTACATAAATTGAAGTGTTTGGATATGTCGTTATATAAGCAAATATAAAATGTTAATATATTTTATTTTAAAAGAATAATAAAGAATCACAACCATTATTAAAGAGTTTAATGTTGGAGTTTGACGATCTAAAACAACTTTGCATACACAATCAATTAGAACATTTAGAATTGTCACATCAATTCAATTAATGTTTTAATTCTTGTGGTAACTCTGAGGGCCTATTTGGCGCACATGATAAGGAGACATGGTATGATAAAACTATCATATCCTGCTTCAATCCGATGTTTGGTGCACCAATAGAAAAGGATAAATTAAACCTATTTCTAATCATATCCTATTCATCCTTTGTTTTTCTAATCCTTAGTATTCGATGGGTTAACAACATGATAAGATATTAAATCACGCGTATCTTCTCCTCTATCGTGCCTCCCCCAAAAATCCCTTCTTGTCTCTCTCCTCTTGCCTCTTCTCCATCACACCTCATGCTATTCTCCATCAATTAAACAATTGATCGAATAAAACGCATGTAATGTTGAAACAAGAAACCCAATTTCATTGTTGAAAGAAAAAAAAACACATCATGTTGAAATTACCAGCTCACATACGAGATACAAGAAACCCAATTTCTCTCGCCTCCTACTTCTTTTTCTACATCGTCTCTCAATCTCAACTTATCTGCCTCAATTCAATATAGTTATGTCTGATTTAATTAAGTGAATTATTCAATTACCTGCCAAATAGTTTTTGAATATATCTCGTATAATCATGAAACTAGGTTATTGAGAATTGAAATTACCAGCTCATATAATCTTAAAACTATATTTGCTATTCAAAAAGAATAATCTTGGAACAAATTATCTGATTTGATTAGTTTTAAAATTGAAACTTGTTTTTTCTTTTAAAAAAAAAATTGAAACTTGTTTTAATCATATTTCTTATAATTTTGACAAAATAATACTATCATATTTGTTATCATGTGTGCACCAAACACATGATAGTACAAGTGTCTATCCTATCACTATCATATCCTATCCTTATCTAATTTTTTATCATATCATGTTTTTATCCTATCATGTGCACCAAACAAACCGTGAATGTTTCGATTGATTGTGTGTGCAAGGTTGTTTTAGATTGTCAATGCACCACCATTAAATTCTTTTTAAAAGTATGTAAGAAATATATAACTTAGCATAAATGATAAAGATGGTTAACATAACTTAGCAAAAGAATAAATATAGAATTACATGACATATAAAAGTTCCTCTAAAAAATTTAGCATAAAAGATAAAGATAAGAATATAAAACTAAAAGATAGGAGTAAATTTGTTATAAAAAAAAGTTATTATCGACATTAAATAAAAAAGAAGTAGAAGATAAGTGTGTTAAAAAGGGAGTATAATTGTGTGAAATTGGAAAAATAGCACCCAGTAGGAGTCGAATGGACTACCTTTGCATAAGCACCGTGTTAAGCCAATTGATAAGTTTGTAATTTGAGCTTATTAAAATATTACTTAAGCAACTTATGAAATTAGTATAAGCTCTTTTAATTAATGTATCCAAACACTTTTACAAAAGCTTATGTTAGTAGATAAGCTCGTATAAACTTAAATAAACCAATCTAAACGAAGCCAAAGTGTGTGCAAAAAATAAGAACTTATCGGTGGATTAAAATGAGGGTATAATAAAAAAAATGTGCAAAAATACACATCGTTATTTTGATGTTAATTTTCTAAAAAGACGCTTAAAAAGGAATGAATGGAGTTTATTGTATGTTTGATCTTAAGTTTATTTTGGGTTTTAGTTGGTCTCATTTGTTAAACAAATTTAAATAGGTTCCGTAAGTTATTAACGTTAAAATAAGTTATTTATTTTAGTCAATTTTTTTGTGTCTAAAACCTAGATAAAAAAGATTTACACGAATAACTTTTGGAATATATGACCGTCTTAAACACTTTGAAAATCCTATTTTAATGAATTTATTTTCTTGAAATTCTAGATGTAGGTATTGGCATGCACAGAAATGCAGGCTCTTAAAATTTTGGACCCTCAAAATTTTGGATGTTAGAATTGACATGAAATAAACAAATTGGTGGTGTTATTCCCCCGACAAATTGTGTCTTTTTATAAAATAAAAAAAACTCATATTCATGAGAAATAATTTTTCATGAGTGAATATATACTCATGTGAGTTTAACTCATTTGATAAAGGATAATACATAAATCATAGTATATATAGGGGTCAAGTTTGAATCCTAGACATCTCCCTTATCCATCTTTAAAGACAAAAAAAAATATAGAATAAATGTGTTTAGGATTTACCATCATTGTAATGGTTCGATGTGTAGAAATGCGCCCCATTATGTAGAATCACACATGGGTCAGTGTCCTGAGTTGTTATCATAAAAGTTTCATCCATTTTTTAAAATTTAAGGAACTATACATGCAATTTAACTTTGAATTTATCATAATTAATATGTACTGCAGCTTTATTATCACATCAATTTCAACCAAATAGTGCTTAGATAGTTATAGCTATGTCAACTTCATTGGTCAGAATAATATTCCTAATCTGAAGATCAGTGTGTATGTAAAAAAATGATTCTAGTTACTTCAAATTCAGTAAACTAATGAGAAGATGATGAATATATTTCTTTCTTTTTCTTTCATTGTTTCTTTCACTTTTCTTCATTAGTTGTCGGTGTTCATGAGCTATCATAAAAAACTTATGTTGATCTTTGTATTTTTAAACAGTTTATAGGTAAAATTCACATACATTAAATATTAAATACAGAGAAGTGAGAGCATTGTGAGTTAAAGTCATGTTCATGTTATTAGTAGTTTTTTCTTATAAAAATTGTGATCACGACAGTCCTATATAAATATGAATTGCGATAACAAACGTTTTAAGAGCACTTGTTAAAAAGAAAAAATAAAAATAAGTGACAAACTCAAGATAAAAAATTCAACTTTTAAAGTTTAGAGTGTTAAGCGAGTCATTTCCGAAATAAAGTTTCTTTTTTAGATTTTTTTTATCAAGTGCTCTTAAGGAATCTCCCTGTAAATATACACAGGCACGTGTATGTACTTTTATTCTATTTTGAATACCAAAATTATAACTTGGAAAAATTAAAAATAGACATGCTCTTATTTTTTCACTTTTCATATAAGTTAACAAAAAAACTTTTCTTAATTTTTTTTGGTCAAGAAACTTTTCTTAAATTTACTCATTGAATGTGGATTTATGCTCTTCCCCCAGCATATTTTGCTCGCGCCCTGCAGCCAAGCTCAAAATGCTCATGCGCTGGTTAACTAGCGCAAGTGTAAAATAATGCGCCAGTTAAGTTGAGTGGCGTGAGTTAAGTGGCGCATAGTGATTTTTTTTATAATTTATTTACTATTTTCAAATTATTTTATTTACTTTATTCTAAAATATTTTATTTACTTTATTCTAAATTATCTGTTCACTTTATTCTAAATTTTTTATTTTCTAAATTATTTGTTCACTTTATTCTAAAAATTTTATTTGCTATATTCTAATTTATTTATGCATTTAAAATAAATTCGAAATTAGAAAATAAATTCTAATTTATTTATGCACTTAAAATAAATTCGAAATTAAAAAATAAATTTGATTTTATTCTATTTCAATATTTATTCTAATTTATTTATTCATTAAATACAAAATTAGAAAATAAATTCAATTTTATTTATTCAATATTTATTTATTCAATACATAATCATAAACATAAAATAAATGCAAATATAATTACAAATAAAAAACAAAATTAATAAATATAACTCTCGTTTTATTAATATCATTCAAACATTACAATAATTTATTTGAATTCACTAATCTACTTATTATCTTTTTACCATCTTGGGGTAAAAAGTTATTTTTACCCTCTTCGGTATATAGCAATAGCTCTTGGGGAAAATAGTGATTAGTCCTGTTGGGGAAAAGACATCAAGATCCTTTGAGGTAAATTTAAATTTGGTTCCTTTTATACCCCATGATGATTCTTTTTACCCACGGTAAAAAGATTTTGGGAGTAAAAGGAAGCAAACCTAATTTTACCTCAAGGGATGATGTCTTTTTCCCCAACTCAACCGACCACTATTTCCCCCAAGAGCTACTACTATATACCTAAAGGGGTATAAAGAGCCTAGAGACTATAGAAGCAAAAAAGAAGAAGAGAGAGAGGGAGAGAGTGAGGAGGGGGAGAAAGTGATATGGTGTGAGAAATTAGGGAAGTATGGAGGGGTATTTATAGGTGGGAATGGTAGTATAGGTTATAAACACCATTAATGTGGTAAAAAAAAAGTGCATAATGGGTTAAAAACTTGTAAATTGAATGTTGAAAACCTGACAAAAATGAGAAAAACGTTTGTTCTTCAACTCTGACCACCGGTCAACGTGCGTGATTTAACTCGTGCACAGGCCAATGATGCGTAACTTAAGTCACACAGAGCTTATAACGTGCGTGACTTAACTCACGCAGGAGTATATTTGAAAATCATACCGAACGCGAGCAAAATGTGCTAGGGGAAGAGCAGAAATCTTGAATGTGGCGGCTTGAAACTTGAATGAAATCAGGTCCAAAATGTCTTTAACTTATATTGATTGCTTTTTGCACCCATTTGTAATTTATTTCGTATACACTTCATCCTCTTTTTCTCGATTTTTTTTTTCTGGCAATATATTAAGCTTTATTGTTGGGAGTAGCATTCACAAAACAAAACATACCGGATGGAAAGTACAAGGAAATAATTGAACTGATAAAAACATTGACTTTTGTTGTAAAAAGAAACGTGGACTTCATTCACCTAACCGTTTTTTTCATCAGCCCCACCATAACGAAGCACGCCCTGGTTATTGATTAATTAATCCTATTACTCACCCAAAAAAATACTCCACTGTTAGCTATGTTTGGTTGGAAATGGAAAGTGAGAGGAAAGATAGTGAAAGAAAAGATTGTATAAGGAAAGAAAATGAGTGAAAAGTAAGAGGGTTTTTGGGAGGTTTTGGAGCATTTATATGAATTCTTTAAAATTAATTTATGTGGTTATAATATTCTAAAAATAAAATATATATTAATCATAAGTATTAATTTATCATTCTCCAAAAATATATTCTTTGAAAAATTATTAGAGATTTCTCCATTTTCCTCTATATTTCACACCCTCCAAATCCTTACTTCCCCTCCTCTCCCTCCAAACTCTCAAACAAAGCCATAGGAATTTGACCCAGCTGTCTCAAATCCCCTTCGTCTTGTCAAACCTCAAAAATTAACCATTAGATTCCTTCGTATTGTAACGGTCCAATGGCTCCTAACCGAAGCCAGAATCCTTCATTGATGGAGCGCTAGTTCTAACGGCCTCTCATCAATTCCACAAGGTGCATAAATACTTTGGCAATGCCCATAAAAAGCATCATTCACCACCATCACAAGGTGCACAACTTTTATCCTTTCAACACCTCCATTTTTTTGCAATTATATTGACTTAAACGTCAAAGTATTTGCATGTACCCATCAATTCATATCTCAACAGAAGTCGACCTCTTTGATCTCCTCATATCACAGATGATTAATCATTACGTGCACATCACTTATGCTTAGGTTCAACCCCGAGATTTCTTCATCAATTGACTATATGTGTATTTCATTGCATATATTGATCAAAGTTGTTATTCTTCCGGGTATTGCTTGAAGAGCGTATCTTCTTTAAGATTAAGCTCCAAATTTTACTCGCATCAAAAGGACAAAATATATGTACAATTATCTAGGTACTTTTCGTATAGTTCTTAACTAAAAATACATCTTTTTTGGATGTAACAAACTTTGAGAAAATTACGGATTTAAGAAAATCATGGTGAATTTAATTAAAAATCATACAAAAAGCACGTAAGAAATTGTACCTGATTTTTTTCAATTACAAATTTTGTTATACAAGTTTTGCAAAGACAACATTCCAAACTTTCTCGATTATAATTTTTGCACGAAAAAATTACAAATGATCTCATATGACGGAATCACTAAGCCATTGTTGTACCCAAAAGACTAGAATTATTTTTGCCAGGTGTAACTCTTTCACGACTACTACGACACAAAAACTTCAAAGTCAACAAAAATTGTGCCAAGTCCATGTTAATTAGTCAAATAAGATTAAACCCACTTATCCTCTTTGGTTGAAACTGAGAATGAGAAAAGTAAAGCCATCGTCTAAATCAAAATACATATATGTGATCTACTTCCCTCCGGTTTTAAATATAAGAGAATAATCATTTTTAGTTTTATTGAATAATTAATGTATTTGTACTATAATATACACTAAATGTATCATTAATTCAATGAATCTGAAAAAAGACTTTTCTATTGTATTTAGGATCAGAGACAGTATGCAGTAAGAAAGTTAGCCTCATTACCCGCACAAACACATTTGAATTACAAAATATTCCTGACATACGTTTTGGAAGGAAAAAAACCTGAACGAATCCGGAGCAAATGGATATGACTTCTTATGTCTTGTTCCTCATTTGGAAAAAATAAATCTGGACTAAGTGATTTTAGTTTTCTTATAAATAAATACCCTCTCAGTTGCTTATGCCGTTATGCCATGTTACTCTCTGCATAGTGCTGGGTTTTATAGTTAGAGTAGGCTTGACCGACACTAATGTATTATTTTTTAGGGAAAGTAAATGTATGTTTTGATTTTTTCACGATGTTTTGGATTTTTCAAAATGTTTTAAGAATTGCCGGAATATGTTCCCGTGTATTTAGTGTACAAAACCTGAAGGGCAAAAGTGCCATTTAAATGAAAAATGAAGATACATGGACTAGGCTGGTATGAGGGTAAAAGTAGAAGTTTCTACTACGAGAAATGATTGATCTGAAAAGGTTAGATTCAACTTGGCGATAGTCATCCTATAGAGAAGGAAGAACAGGGTGTAGACACAAGACACATGCATCTTACAATTGTACAAATGGCAAGTGTCTTTGGTACATAACTGACAAATATCTTACATTATGTAAAATGTTGTTTCTACCATTAAATCAATAAATTTCACGATTAAATTAAATGAAATATGTTGAAAATTAATGATTCAATGTAACGAATAAGTTTGTGCATAATGTAATGTCATACTAATTTACTTATCCACAATAGATAAAGATTTTGAAAATGGAAATAGAAAAAAGAAAAAGTTTTATCCGTTATTCAAGGGACATCACATGTCATGTCTCATGTGTGTCTAACTTGATCGTGGCAAAATATTAAAAAGGTAACAGCAATCAATGATAACTTAAGAATTACCATAGAAAAACATAGAAAGTTTAAGAATAATATACCATGGAGCTAAATAGTGGATATAACAGTTGTTTTACTCTCTGTGATTCTAAACCGAGAAAGGAGGAGTTCAATGTGATTTATGACACAAAATTGATTTTGACATCGATTGAACTATATTTTGCCTCTACAAATTTTTTTATCAATGGAAAAAGAAAGATAAACAAACTAATCAATTTGTTGTTTAAAAACCTCAAAGGAATTGATTAATAGAGTAAAAATTAATTGTGACGAAGAAGAAGTTCAATTAGTCTATATGTCGACATTTATAGACTAAAACATAGCTATACAATTAGCATATTCATTGTCTTCCCTCAAAGTATGAAAAATGAGACCCTCCAAGGAAGAGGGGAGATCCTCCTAACGAGAGAAAGAATAATTCCAGAGCCGTTTTAGAGTCATATTCCAAAATAATATACTTATGACCAAGGTCTCATGCCAACTGAAGGCCTCGTCAAATGGCCAAGAGTTCAGCAAACATATTAGAAGTTGTACCACAAAAATCAGAAAAACCATGAATTCAAATCTCATTAGTCTGTCAAGAGGCCATCAAAACGTATATTACATGTGTTGCCAAAGGAAGAACCATGCATGTTAACTTTGATGTAACCAAAGGAATTAATTTAATTTTAATTTTAAATTTTAAATTAAAATTTGTTTGTAATGTTTGACTCTAATTGTTTTTTTTACCTCAAAATTATTGTTCAATTTATAAATTATTTTATATTCAACTCACTTTTAACTAAAATCAATTTATATAAAAATAGTAAATTTTTGTCCCCACAAAATCAACACACAATGATTTTTAAAAAAAAGACGTAACTTTAAATTAAAATTAAATGCCAGCATCATAGCTCCTCCCAAAAGTATTGTAGCATTTCTCTAAAATAAATAATATCACACAATTCACAACCAAACATAAACTCATTTCTCAACTGTCACAAAAAATCCAGCTAAACCTGTCTTCTTCATTTTTTGTTGCAACCCAACAGATTTAGATCGAACAACTAGAGGCACGCACGTATATAATCCAATTTCATTATTAAACTTTATAAGTCATCAAAAAAATACTTTATAATAATGATTCGCTGTCACTAGAACGTTGGTTATAGTTGTCAAAATTCACATGATTCTCACCTTGCATCATTCAAATGCAGAAGAAATACACAAAAACAAAAAGTGTTATTACCTATCATCATCATTAAAGAAGAATCAATAACAACCTCCAACACGGGATTCCCTTTTCTCTACAACCATTTTTTCTCCCTTCTTCTTTTCAATAACTTCACCATTCATTGCTTGATATTGAAGAAAGATAAAAAATTTGTTATATCTGCTTCTGTTAAGTGCTTTGGAGTTTTGAATCTCAAACATGGATATTTCTAGTTCACACAGAAAGAGAACTTTGCTTAAGGTCATTGTCCTTGGAGATAGTGGGTATGTTATCATTTTTTCCTTCTTCATATGTTTTCATGTCATTTTTATGATATTATTATTACTTGATGGAGTTGTTATTATTGATAAATGTGAATTAAATTTTGATATTTTGTTTCAGGGTTGGGAAGACATCTTTGATGAACCAGTATCCATTTGGCATTTTCAATAAAACAGAACGAAAAAAGTTAAACTTTGTTAATTTTCTGATTTTAAGTGATTTGTTGTAGGTGCATTATTAATTCCACATGATTAATTTTTTTTGGAGCTTTTCACTCTCGTCCTTTTTGTTTTGTTCCTATTTTAAAACGACCAAACTTGGTGAATGAGTTGGCAATCTTGTACTTGTGGAGAACAGTATTTCAGTCCAGCTGGCAAATAATGATGAATGCCTAATAGACCCCTTTTTAGAATAATGTAAATTTGATGAAATCAGAATGCCATTTAGTTGAATCTCAAAAGTGTAGTTTTGAAAGAATTACGGTTACACATTGTGATTTCGTCAAACTCACGGCCAATTGGTGACCTGAATGATGAAAGTTTAACATAAAATTATAGTATCTCAGTTTGGCTTTCAACTATAGGAAAATATATTGTGGAACATTAACTTTGAATTCAGATATGTGTATAAAAAATTTAGCCAACAGTATAAAGCAACAATTGGGGCGGATTTTGTTACAAAGGAGCTACTAGTTGATGATAAACTTGTAACCTTGCAGGTGATTTATTTAAATTTTATTATTTATGAGTAAATTGCAATGCTATCAATTATAGTACTTTTGTTTTTAGGGGTAAGAGAATGAACAAAAATTTACAATGGTATGGCAGATTTGGGATACTGCAGGACAGGAAAGGTTCCATAGTCTTGGAGCTGCATTTTACAGAGGGGCAGATTGTTGTGTTTTGGTATATGATGTAAATATACAAAAAACATTTGATACATTAAACAATTGGCATGATGACTTTCTTAAGCAGGTGTGTGTTTTAATTACATGCTCTTTTTTCTTTTTCAAGTCTCCACTTTTCTAATTGTACAAGTTGTTTTTTCCCTTTGTTTGGCTTACAATCTGGAGATTATGTGATTATTGCTGCTAATCTTATACACTTAAATAAATGAATTGAAGTGATGGTAGTTTAGAGATGAGAAATGTTTAAAATCATCTGGATCAAATGGAACGAATTAACCAGTTGAAACGGAAACTAGTTAGTTTGATCCCTTACACTGTAGTTGGGTTGAACAGAAATTGAACTAGAATTGAATTGGTTTTCAAATCCTAGCTCCATCCCTGTCTTAACCTTCATAATAGTTTCTCGCATAGTTTTTCTAAGTCTACCCCTACCTCTAGTGATCTGACTCCCCTCCATCTGATCTGCTCTCCTTGCTAGATAATCCACGGATCTTCTTTCTACATGTCCAAACCACTTAAGTCTAGTTTCTGCAATCTTTTCTACTATAGTTATTTATTTATTTATTTGTATTCCGATACAATCGTGGTTGAACTGATCAAATCAATTGAACCATGATCCGGTAGTCTCACCAGTCCCATTTGGTCCAATTATTGAAATATTGATAGAGCCAACTTATTTGAGTATGTAATTTTTTCAAACTGCTAACCATGTGATGTGAAATTGATCTCAGGCAGATACAGGCAATCCTGATGCATTTCCCTTTGTATTACTTGGGAACAAGGTTGATGTAGATGGTGGAAACAGTAGAAGGGTATGTAAATAATTAATCTTTTTATTTTTTACCAACATTATATTAAAATGTTATAATTGAACCTTTTTCATGCAAAATGTTCACCATTTGCCTTGTCAATTGTTGCAGGTTACGGAGAAGAAAGCTAGGGAATGGTGTGCTTCTAGGAGTAACATACCATATTTTGAAACCTCTGCAAAAGAGGGCTACAATGTTGATGATGCATTTTTATGTGTTGCTAAAGTTGCATCAGAAAATGAACATGATTTAGACATGTAAGAATCTAGCTTTCATTTTTCTTGTTAGGCTAATAAGTTCACACAAAAAAAAAAGGCAAAAAGTAAAAAATCCAAATCCTGTTGGTGATCAATATTGTTATTTCTTGGCAGTTATTTTCGTGGAATCTCTGAAACCCCTTCAGAAGCAGAACAACGAAGTAGCTGTGGATGCTGAAGTTGTCGTTTAAGGATGAATGAATAAATTTTAAGGAACATAGTTTTGTTCTTTGGTGCAGTATCTTTAGTTGTTCAAATTGTGCTTGGTTCAGGTTCAATGGGTTTCTAATTCTATTATGCATAAACATGGATAACCCTTCTGTTTTTCTTTAGGTGAACTTGTATTTTTCAATCTTGGTGGTTGAATTAAATATTTTTGTAACATTTTTGTGTATTATATTTGTAATTAGTAATTATGTTTTATGCATTACATTTAGGTAAAATAATAATAATTCAAACCTCTATCAATATTGTTTTAATTCTTGGTTAATTCTCATTATTTTGTATCGAGATTAATTTGTGGATGCATTCAATCAAATTACACTATAATGTTTAGCTAGATGAGGTTTTGATCATTGTCCCCCTTCTCCTTCTGTTTGTTTTATAGAGGTTCTCCTTTTGTTATTGTTTCAATTCACTCTTGTGATGTAAGAAAAAACAAAAAGTTCATACCCATCCCAAGAGCAGGCATAATCAGATATTCAATGTCCAAAAGTCCCAATGACGCAATAAATGTCTTACCATAAGCATAGTACATGTCAATCGTGATAAAAGATATCCTCTCATGCAATATTATTACAACATACGTGGAAATGTTATAAGATAAGAACATATTGCAACTATTTGTATGAATTAACGTAAGTTGCATAAAATACCGCACTAGTTAGTTAAATCCTCTCGTATTACAGCAGGTAGGTTCGAGTATTGAATTTTCATTTTACCACTAATGCAAGTAATGCCATAATCGATGCATCAACAGAGAAAGTGGTTCCATAGTTAGTAGTTCTGCTGGTCCGGTATTTATATTATATTGTTCAATATTTATCAGCAATAAACTGATGCACCACAGGCCACAGCAAACAAACAGAAATGGGAATTAACAAACAAATTCAGTGACTTTTTTCTAGACAATTCCTATAATGTGATTGTAATAAAATCCTATAATTACTCCCAAGTATTGCTTCAAACATTCACCTTAGTATTGTAACTATTGTCTATAAACATGATTTTACATTTCTGCATTAAATGATTTACCACACCCACAGGTTTGTGTCGCATTAGGATTCTTGAAATTGAAGCCTCCCCCGATCAGAGCATCACTGTAGTCTAATTGCATTCCAAATACGAAGAGTAGGCTCTTAGGATCACAAACTGCGAAAACAAACGGAGAAGTCAAATATGTAATGCAGTGACTTGAAGAGTTTATGACTTGACAAAAATTGGAACATGGAGTACTGCAGTTGGCACATTAACAATAGAAATACACGGAAAAGTTTCCTCCATCGAAGTCACGATATTTTTTCCTGAAAAAGCAACCTTCTTTAGATATATGACATGCGATAGAGTTTAAATGTTCCTTCTTTCGTTTGCCAGATATAGTAAGCTTAATTACTACTAAAAGCAACCGAAGTGCAGCCATAAAAAAAGTTTTAACTGCTGTTTAACCACCAATTGCTGCAAAAACCAGTAAACAAAAGCTTAAAAAGAACTGAAGAAGATAATGTGGATGTGACCAGGCTTTCAATCAAGTCTTAAGAGTTAATTTTTTTTCTCCTGCTGAACAAACAAAGTGCTGGCAGCAGGCTTGCATTTCTTAAAAATAATACTATGACAGACTACACTTTGTTGATGCATGAAGCAAAGCTGGATATGATAGTTGGAAGATGTCTCTAGAAAGATTAGTTAATTCCTATCCGAGAACAAAGATTAATTCGAAATAGAACCACTCAGTTTCTAGTACCATTGAAGTACAACTTTGATAACACTTATGCTTGGTTGAATCTCTCGCTCTCCCCAAAGAAAAACAAGCCAAATATTTATACCCACATTGAAACAAAACACCCAAACCCACTGTGCAGCAACAACAACATAAGATCATAATTACGATTTTCATCAATACTGGAACCCATATTACATATTGGATGTAGTTAAAGCATATAAAAGAGAAAGAGCAGGAAAAATAAAAAATGTTAATACTTAATGATAAGAAATAGAATAAGAAGACGTACCAATTACAAAACCTTTGTATTCAGTGATGGAGTCATCTGGCCTTGCATTAGCCCTATCCTCAAAATCCATTGTGTATGACATACCAGAGCACCCACCCTGTTTGACACCTATTCTTAAACACAGATCTTGACTTCGTTCAGACCTCATCTTATTCAAGTGATTAAGTGCATTATCTGTAAGCGAAATTGCAGGTGCCACGGCCCCAGATGCAGGTGCAGCTAAAATACAGAATGAAAGCAAGTGTTGAATAAATACATGGTGGAGACAGACAGGGAAAATATCAAATATATAGTGCAACAAACGAAGTACTTGGTTGCACTCCAATTTTTTTATTTTTTTATTTTAGACTCATAGCATGGTATCCAGGAACCCCGGCTAATCCGTATCAATGCGAGTGTAAAGATAATTACTAAGCAATAAACTGATTTTAACAAAGATGTAAGAAATCACCCATGTAGCATAGGTGTCTGACACAAACAAATGTGTCGGTGCTTAATAGGAAATAACAAAACATAAATGAAAAGCTCAGCTGGGGTGGGGTTATGCAGAAAAATTAAGGATTAATATAAAAATCAAAACCTAGCAGCAAGTAATGTAATGGGGTCGACATGGAAATGAATCCACAATTTTGATATTGATTGATTAATAAATAGAAGAATATGGGGCTTACCGGCAGCAATAACGGAAAGTGATCGAATTGAGAGAGGTTTAGGGCTAAAGCGGCGATTGAGAATTGGTGTTGAAGATCGAAAAGAGAAAGAGAGAGAGGTATGAGTAATTGGAACGCGAACGAATTGGGGAGAGTAGTGCGTGGTAGTAATTGCAGAGAAAGCAGCACCAGCCATGTTTGATTTGTGTAGAGAACAAGAACAAGAACAAGAACGTTTCCAATGTGTTTTTGTTTTGTCTCAATTTGATGATGATGATGTATTTATTTCGATGCAATTATTAAGGCCCCTAAATTTTTGTAAGAAATTTAAATTCACAAGCTTTTGTTTTTTTAATAAATTTTAAATAAATTTTTTTTTTTTTAAAAAAAAAAGTAGTTATAGAATTTGATCTTACTACTTTTTTTTTATCATTTAAAATCCAAGCTTTAATTTGAAAAAGAGTAATGCTATTTAGGACGGGATTACACCAACGAAAAACGACGAAAGAGTGAATTAAGCCGTAATAAGTTTTGCATTCAATTTTAAAATTATACATATTTGGCTTTGTAGCGGAAATCATGTATGTTATAGTATAATTTGTTGTTTTTCGTTGTTTTTGCTTCGTACTATATAGTATTCCTCTTTGAAAAATCTTAATCTCCGCTTATCATAAATCCCTCTTAATTGGATAAGGATCATCTTCAATTGACAAAATAAATAAAGCATGCAATTTAGAGAAATAAAAATAAGAAATAGATAGTAGGTCCTACCACAAAATAAGTTCTATCTTTACTAATTATTTTATACTTTTTTAAAAAAAAATTAATATCTTTATCTCTTGAAATAAATAAAACAAAGAGGATTGCAAATAATGAAGATCCTAACTTCTCTTAACTTTACGACTACAAGCTACATCTTTTCTTTAGGTAAATGTGATTCTGATGTTGACTTAATTAGCTGCAACATACATTTAACTTGCAAGATAAATGCATAGTTTAACACCTTTACTAAAGCTTGAAAATTTTACATGATAATTTTCATACTTCCAAACATGTGATGCGGACATGGTCTCTTGATGATGATTGATGATAGTCCCTTTATCTCATATATAAACATTCTTTTTAATTAAGGAGAGTAGTTGGATTCATAAGAATAAAAAGAGTTATTTGAGAACTTGTTTCATAAGAATAAAAAGAGTTCCTCTAAAAAAAAAGAGTTAATTTGAGAACGTGACTGACATACATAAGTTTTTTTTTTTTTTTTACAGAATGGCACACTTTAGTTGGAGGATAACTTAGGAATACATATTACAAAAATAGTCATCGCTCTTTATATTTGAGATGGAAGATGGTGTATTATGTAACTATTCAATATAAGAGCAATGTTCTTTCAAAAAAAGATATATAAGAGCAATGCTAAATACTAGTAGCAGCTATGAAATCAAAATCAATAGATGGAATAAGTGATAATAGAGATGCACATATTCAACCGAGGATAAAATATAATATTTTTTTAGATAGATGAAATGAGAATAGTCGTTGAAAAACTACACACATAAAGAGATACTATCTATATTAGCAAGTATTGATAAATCATCCATGTTATGTTTAATTGTTCATTTTTACGTGGTATTTTGAATATTCGTGGTTTTTGTTTCAAATACACGTGTGAAAATCGTGTTTATTCACGTTCAAAATTATTGGTTAACTGTGTTAAATAAATGATCAATTGTACTAATTAATTATTAATTAAAAATATAATTAATACATATTAAAATCCAGCTAACCACCATTTAATTAAGGGTCATGCTAACTGGTACCCCCGTGACACTAGTTAAGCATACAAAAAAGGAAATTCTTAACAAAAAAGGAAACTTTGTCGACTTATTTATGAATTATTACACAATTTTCAATACAATCATTACTATATAATTTTCCTTTTTAGTATCCTTAACCAGTGTCCCGGGGACACCGGTTAGCATTTTCCTTTAATTAATTGTTGAAATTTGATGTCAAAATTGTTAAGTAAAAATGTTATCTCTTTCAAGAGTTCATGATGTAACTGATTTTTATTCTTTAGTTTACGTATATTTCTTTCTATTTGAGATAACCATATTGATATGTGTGAGGTTATTAACCGTTAAATATGAGTACCTCTTTCAATTGAGATTTGAACATTGGTTTTCTATATCGTGGAAGTTTGGCCTTTTTCGTTAGACTTCACTCCTATTGGTACTTATATAAGTTATATTTTTGTTTTAACTCTAGGATGACATTCGACCAACATGCGGATAAAGTATGATAATAAATTGTTCAATTCAATAATGAAATTCGAGTACATCCAAATGATTTGTTCTCAAATAAAGTTCATTAAACATTTGAAGTCAATCATGGATTGTACGTATACAAGTTTATGACACTAGTCTAAAGATATACTCCCTCTCATTTCAATTATAAACAAATTTATTTTTTATTCAATAATTAATGTATTAAATACATCAAGTTATTGAATTCAAATGATTAACAAGATAATCCAAGTCTGATTATTTGGATGTAATAATAATTAATGAATTTTGTCAAAAAAATAAAATAAAATAAATGGATTAATTGATGGTTAGAAGGAAAGAGAGAGAGAGAGAGAGAGAACAAGAACCGTAGATTTTAGAATATATCGAACGGGTAAGATAAGGTAAAAGCTACTGATGAGGAATAGGGTGCACCTTCACTTCACCATTGAATAGAGAGAGAGAAGAACAGAATCAGCATCACAAACAAAGAGAAAGAAAACCCTAACTCGCGCTACAGAGAGAGCTCATCATCATCATCATCAACATCAACAATGGCACTCGCTTCTCGCCTCGCATCCAAATCCAAATTGGTTTGTTCCTCATTTCTTCTATTCATTCTCGCAACCGATTGCATTTCTATTCTTTTTCATATTCCAATTTCTGATTTTCATGTCATAAACTCTAATATTGGGATCTGAACAAATTTTCTGTTTTATCCGATTCTCAATTCCACTATTTGAAACACAAGATTTGTTAAATTAACTGATTTTTCCATTGGATTTCGAGTGTTAAGATCTCATTTTTTTATTCCCTTTTGTCTAATTAGGTTATTATTCTGCATCTAGCTACATGTATTCAATCATCATTAGCCATAGCCACATCATAAATTCAGCTAATTATTTACCAGTTGCACTGCGGTCACTGAAACTGAATATAATTTTACTGGTTGATATGAGTTATTTGTTTATTAAATGAAATGTGATGGGTTCTTTAATCCACCTACTGATTTTTATTTTTATTTTTTTTGCTTGAATTGTGCCCAATTTTCTACTCTTGGTATAGCTGTATGGTAGTCAAATGCTTCTGCAAAGGGAGTTTGCTGTTCCGGTTCGTCACTTTGCTAAAGGGTCCGAAGGGTCCGACCTTCCTGCCCTTAAGGGAGATGGTGAGTTCTCCTTTACTTTGGACTTGTATTTTTTATATTATATGAGTATTTGTAGGGATTTTGTGCCTGAGACAGCGATAGGCATGTTGGTGTTTGATTCAATAGTTGTCTGTCTCTTCGTGTTTGTTCAACTTAAGCCAATTTATGCAAAGAAGAAAAGGAATAACCTCTTTGATTTTGAATATAAATTTTGTGCTTTTTTATGCGACTTTCTGAGTTCTGACAATATACACTTAATTGAATGACAAAGAGATGCTGAAGAACATTTATTTGGAAGTGAAGAACAAATTTGAGACAGCCATCGGAATATTAAGGAAGGAGAAGATCACCATAGCTCCAGAGGATCCAGCTGCTGTTTCTCAATATGCGAAGGTCATGAAAACAATCAGAGAGAAGTGAGTTTCTCCTTTACCTTGTTGTTTTTATCACAGTCTTTCTTCTCAGTATTTACCAGCTTATATCTCGTAATCTCTTAAACATTTAATTTTTGTTGTTTACAATACTTAATTATGTTTTGCCTGCATTTTGTTGTGCATTCTTCAGGGCAAACTTGTTGTCAGTGGCTCAAGATGTCAAGGCTGACATTGATATAGAGACACAGGATATTCCTGATGCTCGAACTTATCTTTTAACCTTGAAGGAAATAAGAACCAAGTACGTGATGTTCTATTTTACTCTCCATTTTTAACTAGATGATGTGCATACATATAAGTAATGTACATTATTATTACTTTTTAACGTTGAAGATCTTTGTTTTTGTGATATGTACTATAATATGATTATTTCTATTCAGTTTACCTTTTTCTCATTGTCAAAGGGCTTTCTCTTAAGGTGGTGTCTAACATGGACAATCGGTCTTTGCGGTGATGCACAGCATTTTTCTACTTATCGATTGAGGGTTTTAAGCAATTCTGACATACTCCCACAACACCATAGTTTTCTCCCCTTCCCTCCTAGTCACTCTGTATCTGTCCAACGATAGAACCACCCCCACACCTTCTACGTCAAAAATACTGAAATTCCAGTAGCGTGTTTCAAATCAAATATTTTAGGAATTATATAATGAAAATTGTGAAGATTATTGTTATGCCCACACCCACTTTCTCCTGCCCAAGTCAAAACAATCAGTTCCAAAAGAAAGAAGGTAAACGATGAAACAGAAAAAGGGAGAGAATATAGGATAAGCTTAAGAAACCAAGAAAACAACAAGAGAGAGATACATTCGTAAACCCAACGCCGTTTCCATCTGGAGCATCTCCAGTGCTAAAGCTTTGGCACTGGCGCCAACAACAGGACTTGAGGACCATGGTATCATTTCAATCGAGATTTAGGATATATGGGGAAGGATTCAGCATGGAAGGAACGCCATAGAATCTAGTGAGACTTCAAAATCAAATGATAGATGCAATGTACCACTTAATGTAGTTGTGTATGTTACACAACACCTTCTTTTAAACATGCGGTTCTTAAAATTGTCAAATCACTCTGTTCTTTACTCAAAATCATGAATTCCCAGAATTGTTATTATTATTTACCCGATTAGTTGTCCTTTTCAAAGAGGGGTAACCTTGGCGCAACTGGTAAAGTGGTTGTCATGTGACTGGAAGGTCACGGGTTCAAGTCCTGGAAACAGCCTCTTGTGTAAAAAACAGGGCAAGGCTGCGTACAATACACCAAATGGTGGGACCCCTTCCTAGACCCTGCGTATGTGGGAGCTTTAGTGCACTGGGTTGCCCTTTAGCTGTCCTTTTCAAACTTAGGTGCGTGCATATGTTTTATATATATACAAATGTGAGGAAAGGGAACATGATGCAGACATCCCTTGCTTCAGGTTACATCAGGCTCTAGTCACATTGGCTCATATATCTGGGTACATTTCTTTTCAGGAGAGGTCTTACCGATGATCTTGGAGCAGAGGCTTTAATGTTTGATGCATTGGAGAAAATTGAAAAGGATTTAAAGAAACCCCTATTGAGAAATGATAAGAAAGGAATGGACCTTCTTTTGGCAGAGTTTGATAAGATTAATAACAAGTAAGTTCATATTCCTATATTGTATCTTTTCTAGCTTTTGTATGTAACTGTTTTATTGTTTATGTTTTCATGCAATTTAACGGGATACTTTCTATATATTTGGTGATTTTTAAATATTATTTACTGGTAAAATAATATTTCATCTTATGCTGTAGAGGAAACAGTTTTTTGTGATAAAATGTATTTTTGAGTAGACAATATCGACCGACTCTTATAATTCATGAAGGTATTTACGTGTTTTCTTTCTTTCCAAATATTGCATTTTGTGGCCGCTTGTCTGGGAATTTTATAGTCTATCCTCTATGTGTGGTGTGGTCAATTGTCCCTTTTGTGTTTCGTTTGGGATTCATTCCATTTAGTTGTTTGAATGCTAGCTTTTGTTTGGGTAATTTAAATGTTTACTTTGCTAGGGAGGATTCTAAAGTGTTTAATTATTATATTCATTTGAGCAGAATGAATTACTGGGTTATAATTACTTTACTTATTTTGGTTTTCCACTTGTTGTTTTTTCACCCTTTGATGGTGCCATCTTAGACTTGGAATTCGAAAGGAAGAATTGCCAAAGTACGAAGAGCAGCTGGAGCTTAAAATAGCCAAAGCACAGCTGGAGGAGTTGAAAAAGGATGCTGTTGAGGCAATGGAAACTCAGAAGAAAAGGTATTATTCACAACACCCTTTTTTTAAGAGGCAAAATAACTATTCACAGTATCATTTCTATGTTCTAACTTCTGTATCTATCCCTTCTCCCTGATTCTCCTGCTTTTTTTTATTATAACAAAAACACCTTTGTTAAGCACATGATACTTGCTTTTATTTTCTGCCTGATTCTAACTTTGAAGATAGCAGTATAAAATGTCCCTATGGCTTTTGAATTTGGAATATATGAATTTCACATGGACCAATTGATTTGTTGGAAATAGGACTATTGTTATGGTTAGAGACACTTTTTACTCGTCTCTCTACAAAGTAAATAAAATTTTAAACCATTATATGATTTATTTTTCCTTGTCTGCCATTTCAGGGAGGAATTCAAGGATGAGCCTGCGGCGGTTGACGTCAAAACTTTGGACATCCGGAACTTCCTTTAAAATGTCTTCAACATATTTTTATACATTATAAAATATTGCATTTGGATAATGGTGAGGCCATGTTTCTTCAATAAGTAGACACCAATGAAGCCAGTTTGAAGAATCTTGAGTTTTCAAGTTCTTTTTTATTCCAAATTCCTCGTGAAATCTGGAAGTTGAAGTAATCAAATGTTCTAAGTTTTATTTTTTGTCCAGTTGTTTTCCCCGGATTATTCTTATTAATGTGATGGATGTTCCCAATTTTGATTGCATCCATCTATTCTTCGATACAGGCATCCGTCATTTGAGTATTTTAAAAAACAAAGTATTTGATTTCACAAAAGAGAAGACTAGGATGGTTACATTTTGATTAACTTGTGGATATGATCATCCAACATGATGATTACTTACATTTGAAAGCAAATTGGAAACCGTGTTTATTTAGATATAACATAATCTTTGCATCTGCTACTACTGGAAAGGTCCCTCTTAAAATATTGCAGGAAATTTTTCCACTTTTTCTATTAACAATTTTTACTATTTAGGATGCTTAGAAGTTCAGGATTAAGTGTATATTTTACTGGTAAGAACATCTGAGTTTATAGTTGATCTAAAATTTTTTTTAGGGGGTAAATTTTGTTACGTGGGAGAAGATACTATACAACGACGCTATAAATATCGAATAATAGCACTCTACACTGATTTACATTTCACGGACAAAATAATTCAACGATGGGAACGAGTATTTTCTGCCAATTTATTATGAAAAATAATTAAAGGGAAATTTAGTTTAAAATGTTTAAATTAATCCTTTTCTTGATTGAAGTGCCAACCGTAACTTCCCTAAGCAAACAGAAGTGTCTGAACTGGGAGAATAGTGCGTGAGATTTGCCTGAGAAAATTGACCAAAAGTAACAACTTAAAATTCATTATCAACAAAATATAAATAACAAAATTTGAAGAAAATAAAGTGAGTTTTTGTTTCCTTAAAAAAAAAAGTGAGTTTTTATTGCTGTAAATTGGATATCCGTAGCGTGGAATTGCGAAGAAAATAAAGTGAGTGTAAATAAATATTATACACAAGTTCCTTGTTTTCTTTTTTTGATAAATATTATGCACTAATTCTTTCAAAATATGTTATACTCTAATGATGTGGTCAAAAAAATGTTATACTCTAATGATGTGTAAGACTTTTTGGTACGTTTGTTTCAGCTTTAAAAAATAGATTTTGTGTTAACAAAATTTAGAGTTTCTTTTTAGATATTTTAGATAAAATCTGATACTATTTTTGAAAATCCTAAACAAATACTTTTTTGTTTGAGGGAAAAACAAATACTTAAAAATGACAAAAGTTGTTTTTAAAAAATAAAAGAAATAGATTTTGAAACAAACGGCGGGCCGTATTAAAGTAAATTGTACTGCATAAAATAAGTTTGTCTGAAGAAAATAAATTCAATTCCATAGTTTATATTTTTGATAAAGCTTGCTTGCTTGCATAGTGAGGTAAGTAGTGAGTGGCTGTCTGTCTCTTGTTTTCCAAACATAATGCAAAGTGTTACCATTTTGGTTTCTTATTCATTCCATTCTAAGATGTCCTTCAAACTGCAACTTCATCTTCCAACACATGTGCTTCAAACTCAAACAAATAATCGTTTCTATGCTCAACACTACTTACTCTCTTCTAACCATTCTTCTCCATGCTCATTCTCAACTACTCTCTCTTCACACACCACTAATCCTTATTGCTTTCCTCCATCATCATCAATAACCGTGATGACGACGGATGAGCCTCCTGTGAGGATGGTGGCTATAGTTGGCCATGGAGCTGTCAGCCCTCTCAACTCTGCTTCCTGGGAACAAGTCATGCTTCATACTGTTAAGTATTCTATTTCCTTCCTTCTCTCTCATTTTCATGTTGTCTTTCAACTTTATGACAATTAAAGTCATTCCAAAACATACCCATAAACTGTCCGTGCTTTTGATCTTATTATTACAATTTATTTCTTTCAAATTTGCCTGAACAACATGCAGCTTTTGCCTTAATATAGAATGTAATTTAGATTTGTGAATTTTCATGTGATTCACCTTTTGCTACACCTTTAGTGTGTTGTCGTAATAGTTTTGCTATAGGGTTAGTTTTGACTAATTTCTTCCTTATGGGAGTTTCTCAAGTAAAATAAATATTTCGTTCTTCACTTTATGAAAAAAGGCCTCTAAGTTCTTAAGTGCTTATGGAGAAGCTAGATGATAGATGTTTATGAAAAAATTAAGATCCAAAAGCTAATTTCAACTTGTTGTAAAGCTATCATTTAAAGGATTGTTTGTGGTCATTGCAAAATTCTTTCAACTTTTATTTTCTTACAAGTGTTTATTGAGAAGCTTATCTAAAAAGGCTGGCACAAACGGAGTGATTAATTTTTCTGTTTGCTTCTTGCCATTTAATGTTCCCTTTAATCAGGCAAAAAGATTGAAATGGGTTGATGAAGGGTATGAACTTCTTGTATTTACTGACGAGTGCATTCAATCTAATGAACCACTCCAGCGAGAATTACTGAAGGCTGATATATTAGTGATTATTGCTGTTACAAACAAAGAGTCGGTCAACTGGATTAAAATCAGCAGCAAAACTATTGAAAATGTAATATGCTTTGACTCTTCACTAGATTTGAAGAACAAATTAGGAGGCTATGAGATTTACAATGAAGTAAGGGGAAGTATATTTGGAAAAATATTGGGGAGTTCCGAGTTAGATAAAACCAAAGACTCATATGAAGTAGTGCAAACTGTAACCGAAGCATGGGATCGACGTAGTTCTGACGATATACGGTTTTGTTTGCTGTTATTAATCAATGCTTATATAAGGCCAGTTCCAGTATTGAAAAACTTGAGAGCAAAGGGGTTTTCAACTTTAAACTGTATGTTGAAGAACTGCGGTCGTCAGGTGCTTAATTGCCTGTTGGATCCTAACTGTAGAAAAGCTCTTCAATGTCTGAATAAGTGTAGTCCTGTTGATCAAGTATGTAATTACCGATGCATCGCTTCATACGAAAGTGTGAATCTGGAAGCCTTTTCGCTTTGCGTGTTACAGAAAAACAACTGTCTTGAGTTGGAAGCAGAAGTCCCTACCAAGCCATATGTGCCTCCAATGGTTGAATTTCGCGGGCAGAACTTGAGTCACGAAATTGCAGAAGATTTGTTTGTTGGTTGGTTAGGGAGTTTGCAATGGAGCTGGCGCGTTGTAGCGGGGCAGAATCCAGCATATGATCAATTCCCTTGTCAGTATCAGCTATTCTATAGAGGAAAAGCAAAAGGGTCATTTTGGTATGAACCGGTATTTCAGGTAAATACATTTGAAGGCCAAATGGTATGGAGGAGGAGAAAATACAGGGTTAAGAGAGGTAAGGTATATGGCACATTCTATTTCAGTGTATTAGATAATGGAGTTATTTCAAATGAGTTTTGGACAATTGTGGATGTAGCTAATGACCTTAGTTGGGGTTTGTTCCACTATCATGGAGCTGCTAAAGCTGCAGGGCAGTCTTATACCGGGGCAGTACTTGTTAGTCCAGATGGAGCATTTCCAAATGAGAGAGAGAGGACGAAAATTGTTGCTGCACTAGAGAAATGTGAAATCAAAGAGTGGGAGCTTTTCTTTGTTGACAATTGTTCATGCATTGATCCTCCATTAGGAACTCCAGAGGGTTCAAGTTTTCATTCTGTAGTCCAAATAAATGATCCAAATTGGATGAATGTGTGAAGATCTCATTTTATTTATCTTCTAATGCAATATTCGAGTTGTTATGTTGCTGCTTTTTGTCCCAAAATTTAGTTATTTGCAATAAGCTTGTTATCAGGGCCTATAATTGAATCATGTATATTCCAGTTCTATGATGAATGCTGAAATGGAAAATGGATCCTCTCAATTTTTAATGTGGGATATCCAAAATGCATCTTTTTCAGAAAAATGTCATTATGACATGTTCAATTACTATATGATAGGCAAATCTTTACCGGGAATATAAAGGCATCGTTGTAAAATTGATATGTTCACGTAGAATTGATATGTTCACTATGGCATTTATTTTAAAATGTTTACATACTTTTTTGGAAGTATACTATTTGTCTTGTCTTTTATAACATTACCAAGTATATACCATTTTGTCTTCTTTTCCATAGAGAGCTATGTTCTAACTTTAAATGGGACCCTCACAAATGGACGATGGAATTAAGCCCTTCGGATTAGTCCGTCTTTGGATCAATCGGATCCTGAGTTTAAAAAAAAAAAGGAACTATGATGCGTAGCTGATATTTTGATAGGTTAAGGATTAGAGCTCCTCTCATACAACCATAAAACTCTGAATAAATTGCCAAATCAAATTTGTTTCCTAAGAACTATCTTGGAAATAATGTGTATAAAACAATAATATAGTTCCTCCACCAAAGGGAGAGAAAAAGAAACAAACAAAAAAAAAACGGGAATTGCCTTAAAAACAGGAAAAAAATTCAAGTATAGAAGCAGAACAGAATCTTGTACTTCAGATTAACAAAAATGATTCCACTTAGCCATCAAGAACAAGACAAGGAGATCCAATATAGCATCTGATCTTGTAAGACATTTCCCCCTTTCTTCAATGTGGGCATGTACTTTACGGTATTACTGCTGTTCTGACTCCTAACCAGGACCAACAATGCCTGACATTGGCATGACTTGTTCTGCGATGCTTCTTCTCTCGGTCAAGACCTTCTCCTTTCCTTTTTACTTGATTTATGGCTGTGATTGTCCATACGCCGCTTTTTATCACTCTTATGACTTCCATTCTCGTTTTCAGACTTCAATTTCCGGTTCGATTTTACACTGACAAGACCACCTGTGGGTATTTTTCCACCAGTATTTTGCAAAGCATTGTCAAAGCTAGATTCTCCGTCTTCAAAGGCATACCGCTGGAGCAATTCAGGAGTGAAGAGAGAATCTGATTTTGCCTTCATATCGTCCTATACAGTAATCCAGTGATGTAAAAGATAAGAGCTTCTAAAAATTAGATGTGGAAAGAAACAAGGATGGGTATTATCTTAGGATCTTATAAAAAATACAGCAAATGATGGAAGTACATACCTCAACTTGTTTAGCCCCATCGTTGAGGTCTTCATCCACAGAAACACTAAGAGGTTCCATGACAATCTAGGGACAAAACAGAAGAAACCCGACAAAGAGGGGGAAAAGAAAAACAGGCTCAAGATTAGTGAAGGATAAAAAGCAAAGCTGCTGCAAATTAGTAGAATTTGAGTCCCCTACATACTGCAGCACTTGCATGTGAGGATTTCATTAACTCAACTTGCTACGGAATTCAGTGAAAACATCAAGCCAATACACAATGTTCAACCATTATTAACTTACATCTTTCAGCCGTGGCATGGTTGATTCGATCTCCTTGAATGCAAGACCATGTAGATATTTGTAGAATTTCTTCATAACCTTTATAAATAGAGACAATATTTGTTGCCTTTCCAACCCCATTTGTCCCTGTTAAACAGAAGTACTTGCACAAATGAGAATTAAGTTCCATCTTTTTGAAAAGGCACCAACAGGGAAGTAATTAAACGGAATAAATACTTCAACTTTATGGGAAAAAAAGATGGTCTATTCAAACCTCTTATAATATCAAGCAATGAATTTTAGAGTTATTCGTTGATTTAATAAACAATTTGTTATCATAATGAATTGACCAATGTAATTAACAAATTTCAAAAGAATGAGGATAAAATTTTCTGCAACATTAATCAAGTAATGGTAGTCAGCATTTGGTTGTCCTTCGTCACTTGGCTGTACAATACATATTAGGTAGGTGCTAACTGCTAGATAATCACAAGATTGTCTTATTTCAACGAAAAATGTTGCAAGTTAGTGAGCAGACCTCAATGTGCGAAATGTCCTGATTCTGCAGACCTGTGCAGAGTAACACACAAGCTTGAGCATGTGATAATGTAACTGGAATCTTTTCTTGGAAGTACAGGTGCGAAAGTGCAGGAACTAAATCTAAAATCTGTCAAAAATAAATAAAAACAAAGGTTAAGAGCATACTAAGCACACCACATCAATGGCCTAAACTTCGATGCAATTATTACATCACAACTTCAGTTATTTGTATACGGTGCATAATGTCCAATGCTACAGCATAAGGCAACCGTCCTGAACCATTTTTTAGGCCATTTAACTTAAGGCAGGGCTTCATCTCATTTTCTGATTTTGCTCCATCACAATTCTCACATATTGATGCTCATGAACTTGAAGCAAACGCAAGTGAATATTAATTTAATTTGTATGGCCATTTCAGTTTATCCAATCAAATTTTATAACACAAACTTAAAGATAAATACTTCTGTAAGTGAACAATCGTGTATAGTTAGGGTGTTTGGGGGAAGGGGGAGAAGCAAGATGAAATTCTATTTTAAATGGAATCATCTATTATCAAGAGAGAGTGAGAACAGCTAGGACTCAAGAGTGGAGTACACATAGCAAGTTTACAAGACCAAAAAAGTATCGGACTGGTCATCATCAAGTAAAAAGAATAGTATCCATCATTTGAGAAATTACCAAATGAAAGTCAGCAAGATTGTCAACATAAGCCTCTAGTCGCTTCATATCATGTGGTGATAAATTTTCTTTAACTGATCCCAAAAATTTCTCAGCGGTTGTCTTGATAGGCTCTTGCTCCGTAAAATTGATTTTTGGGTCTATGATGCTGGATACATTATCGAAATAAAAAGCACTATGAATAAAAGGCACTATGAATAAAATTCTGTATGTTCTATTTTCCTTTTAGGAGCATATTTCATCCACAGGTTATGTACTTTTTCTCCTCTAACTTCTTTATATTTTGGAAGATAAAATGAGGTGAAAAATCTTACTCGTCAGCATGATCTATTTGTTCTTTCAAAAAAAAAAAGGCATGATCTATTTGTTAATAACTGTAGACTCCTGTAACTCATGGAATTCCATAGTCCACGTCAGACACCAAATACTAACCTCATAGCAAGCTTGTATTCCATGCCACGGAAAGTGGAAGCCAGAAGTTTAGCAAATCTTTGCCTAAAATCTACAAATAGCAAACTAAATCAGAATTTCAGAGTATGAAGCATGAATATGGAACATAGAGATCATAATGGCAAAGGAAGATGAACCCACCCTGGTAAAATGGACCAAAAAAACCGAACTGATTTGATTCATCAACTTCAATTTCATCATTATTCAAGGGTTTCAGGACCATGCATGAATGCTCGCCAGTCACGTTATTCTATCAGGTCGAGAAAACTATATTAATTGATTGTTGATAAAAAAAAATACATAATCACTGGTTAAGACAAAAATAAAGCTTAACTGGAATCTGGCCAATGTAGAAAGGAGCAAATTTATGCTTCTTCCAAAAGCGAAAGAGGTCCACGGTTAGGCCAAAGGAGACGCCGAGATAATGGAGCTTCTCCGAGCGCCTTTCACGCAGATGTACTAGCAAATGAGGAAGATCTGTTCTGGGTTTTACATTTTCTTCAAGTAGTGAAACCTGAATTCATAGTATATAGCATCATAAAATTGGAAAGCATGTATTGGAAAGATAAACACAGTGATATTCTGAAACTCCCCTCTTAGAGACAAACTCAAGGTGTTCAACAACGTTCGCCCACCCTTAATTTGCAGAGGGAATAATAAAACTGTCTAGTTTCAGAGACTGCTGAAGCTGTTGCTTAGAGTCTGTTATTTAACTATAATTAGAATATTCCAGACCTCTATTTTAGAGTCTCGTCTGGGGACTCAGTATATAGTCTTCGTAAACTCATAATAACAGAATACACATTTCAGTGACTCCTCTCTTTTTCGTCCTCCTTACTATTTGTAATCTTCTCTTTCTTTTATTTAATCTCTTTTATAAATAATAAAATAAAATTAAAAAAAACTAGACAGGATGAAAAGAACAAAAAAGCAAAAGTTATCCTTTTTCCTTGAATCAAGAAAGAAAGAGGAAACACACAATAAATCATCAAGAAAGCAAAGCCCTGCTGCATTGCCTGCAAAGAACTCCTATAAAAATCCCATTAGCTGAACACCATAGAGAAGCCAAGGAAAATTTGTTCCATTTAAGGGGCAGAAGCATATATCCTAAGAAAATTCTCCCATTTGTCTACAACTATAAACAATTAATCACTGCTATAAAGCATTGCCCTTACACAACATTATTTCAAAATTATGAAATGCTTTCTTTACTAATTGAATCTTCGTCGCGATGCTAATCAACTATACTACTCTTAGATAGCTCCCATATGATATACATAACTTGCTGAGACAAAACAGAAATGAACAGAACATTATAAGCAAAAAAAATTAAAAAAAAACACTTTAGAAGTATCATACCTTCTCTGCAGCTTCTGTAACTGTAATTTGTGGAGTGTGCACCTTATCCTCAACATCATTCTCAGAGATAGACGTAAGTTGTCCTTCATAATAACTGCAGACAGTATGTAATAAGTGATTAATGCATGACGTGCTGCTTAATATTTTAATATATTTAAAGACTAAAGGCGGACCAAGTTGAAGCATATTTTATATTTACGAAATAAGGAACTGAGAAATCTGCACAACTGTAGACAAGCTAAACCATATTATTTTGGTAGCACCATGCATGAGGCTCCCACTATTTTGAGGGCAAAGAGCATTATATATGCACAGCCATACTCCAAAAATGTAGATACTAATCCTGTGACCAAAAGCTACGGCCATGAAGTCGCAAGGCTACTTTCTTGAACTTGAAAATGGAGTATCCAGAGATAGTGTGATCAGATCACACAGGAATATACATATATAAAAGTTTGTTCCCGTGTTCGCTTTTACCTTCCAATACTCCGCCTCATACAACATTTCAAGTCTTATAGTTGTAACCTGAAATTTTATCTTAATCTTGAGAAATATCTTTTTGACTTTATCACATAAAACACTTGAGTTGAGGCCCTCTTCCATTTCAACAACCCCACATGAATCCGATTGTTGACATCTCCCTCTGTTTCTGTCATTTTGTACAATTGACCCGAGATATTTATGTTGTGACTTGTGGTATGATACAGTATCTAATTTTAACCTTGAAGCTAGGGCTGCTTTTCCTTTTTATTAAACTTATACACCATACACTCTATTTTACTTCTACTCAAACATAAACAATATGCTTCTAAAGCTTGTCTCCAAGCCTCTTAACCTTTTGTTTATTTATTTCATCTTTCAACTCCCACGTGGAACTATATCATTTGCAAAAAGCATGCATTTCCATGTTGGCTCTTGAATGTGTTGTGTAAGTACATATAAGACTAAGGTAAAATGAAACGGGCACAATTGACCGTTGGTATTTCTTATAGTTAATGGAAATTCCCGCGGCCATGTGCTCTCACACTATTCGTGGTGCTCTTGTACATATCCTTCATAGCTTGAATATAGTCAATCCAAACCCGTTTCTGTTATAGAGTTTTCCACAAACCTTTTTCGACACCTTGTCAAATGTTTTCCCAAATCAATGAAAACCATCTGAACATCTTTTTTTTTATCCCTTTGATATTGTTTTGGGAAGTAAAGTGCTGCCATGGTGGACCTCTCAGACATTAGATCAAATTGATTATCAACAATTTTGGTTTCTTTTCTTAGCTTCCACTCAATCACATTTCCCATAACTTCATAAATGGCTAATAAGTTTGATCCCTCTAAAATTGAGCAATTTAAAATATCTCCCTTATTATTATAAATCAGATTTGAAGTGCTTCTCTCCATTCATCTGCCATTTCATTTGACCTAATAATCTCATTAAAAAAACTGCTAGCAAACTAATATTGCCCCAAATCAATATTTAATTAAAGAAATTGAAGAGCACTGAATGCTCTTGCAACAACTTGAGTAACACAACCTAAAGTTAACATTGCTAAGTAAGAAGGAAACTAGATGCACTCACCGTGTTAAAAGCTCAACTGCTTGAGAACCATATCCAAGCTGAAATAAAAGAAAAAAGATGGAAAATAAGAGGCGAGTTACAACTTTGAAAGAATTGGATTAAACAAAACCATATGCCAAATCTAGAAGTTACCCTCATTGCACTAGGATGTGTGGCAATGCGAACAATGCGAGCGCCTGAAAGTGAAGGAAAAACTGTATCTCGGAACTGCTCACAAAATTTCCATGGTATTTGATCTCCACAAGGTTGATGACCATGGCTCAAACTTTGGATAGCTGACTGACGAGATATCTGCCCCTCAAGGCAAACCTGTGAATAGAAGTTATGGAACGTAGGAAGTTACAACAAAAGGACAAGCATGATAAACAGAAAGACGGGTTTCTACAATCAATGATAACTTATTAACATTTTCTTAAACTAAACAAACCCTTGGGTTCTATCAAAAGAGAGTAAAGCAACCTAATTCCATGAGGATTATTTATGCATAATGTCAAAATATGCAAACCTGGATGACACACAAAATATCAGGAAGTTGATTCTTCGATTCATCCACCGGTCCTGTCATACAAATATTCTAATTCAAGTCCTGTAAATTTAAACATATGAACAAAAAAAATAACTAGAGGGAAAATCAAGCAAACCAAGTAGCACAAATAAGTGGTGTGCTGGAGCATCTGCCATCAATTGCAGATCATTTGGAGAATTCTTGTAATGCGATGCAACATATAATGCCATCATTCGCTGTAAGAATACAAATAGTTTGTTACAGCATTTAAACACGTGAAAATATTAATCACAACCCACCCAACATCATTCAGCAAATCTGGTTTTACCTGCAAAAATAATTCACTATCCTTGTGGTAGGAAAAGAGAGTATCCCGGTTGACATAGTATAGATCACACTCACTTGCTGGAGGTAACCTGATTTCAGAACAACACAACCGTAAATGGGGATCAAAATATGCTCTCATATTCCAAAGAAGTATGAAATGAGCTTTGGTATAACCTGCTAATATTAGGGATGGCATTTGAAACATCTAAGCAAAGTAATGCGTTAAGCCAGCTTTCAATAGGATCCCCAGGAGCATATCTGATGGATTCACTCAGTTCTATTTTCTTAAATCGACAACCTGAAAGTTTAAAATAGTTAGCAGTGACATGCATTTACCTCTGTTGAAAATTGTTACAAAATGGGAATGATAGCTTCAATTAGTTTAGATTATATTCAGATCTTAATTATCGGATTCAGATAAAAATTATTTTCTGTTTTATCTCTTATGCGTTGGATTTGTATTTTTGTTTCCTAGCTGTGGTAGATTCTTTATTATTTTTCCAACCGACTCTGCCTATATATTCCATCTTTGTATAACCTCTAATGAACAACAAATAAAATTAACACTTACTATCAAAAAATAACAACCTTCTAAAAAGTTACTACAATCATATAATGGATCATTGAAAAGCAAATAAATTAATTCTATAGTTCACTTCCTTTAATGAATAACATATATACTTAACACCTATTATCAGAAAATAACAACCTTCTAAAACAATTACTACAGTCATATAATGGATCATTGAAAACCAAAGAAATTAATTCCATAATTCATTTGGAATGTATTTGAATTCAGAAAAGTGCATGACATGCACTCTATTTATTTAAAGTGAGTTTAAAAAGTCAAAAGCACCATACCTGCGCCCTCCGTGCTCTTAGCAGGCATTTGGCTTTTCTCTTGAAGTTGCTGCACTAGTTTTAGTGATAAAGAGCGTCCAGTTCCTTCATAACTTTGCATGGGGAAAAAAGAACACAATTTTTCATTAATCAAGCCACATCAAGAGTTAGCTCTTTAAAAATGAGTTTGACACATTAAACTTGACTCGAGATGGGAACGGAAGGGAAAATAATTCATCGCTAAAAAAATGTTATGATATATGGAAAGTTTCACCAAAAACAAACACCAGTCATACCCATTAACAGTGGAAGACAGGAAGACCAGATATGGGCCAAGCAAAGACTTCACTGTTGGCAGTGGAATAGCAGCTGCTTCATCAACAACCAATAATTCAACTTGCGAAAGCTTTTCATGTTCGTGTGGCAGTATATACTGAAAGAAATTAGAATGAAAAGCAAGGCCAAAATTACATTTATGATTACTTGTAACCTTACGGCAGTAAGTTTCTTAATATCACAGGACACTTTTTGAGTCATATTCATTCATGAAGAAGTATTGGCAATGAACTTACCTGAATGGTCTGTCTGTGATGCTTGTAAACATTGATCCTTACAACAGTAGCATTCTTGGACTCACCCACACTTTTCACATCAAAATCTTCATGCTCCTATTCACATTGGAAACGGTGGCACTCATGAACAAAAGCCATTCAACTTCTTAAACACAAACGGACAAAAAGTCCTTTAGAAAGGTACTTTTGCCATTTACTCCCCTTTCCCCAACAAATGAGGCAAAAGGGAGACTAAAAATACCCAACATAAAACAACACTCACTCAGTAACCAGTTAGGTATCTGAATGATCATCAAAGTAAAAAGGTACTCCCTCCGGTCTCGAATATAAGCAACAAAACAAAAAAAATGATGGTCTTGAATATACGCAAATGTCAACTACTTCTATCTTATTCAATGCTACTATTCTTAAATTACCCTTCAATTAATGTGATTTTATTTTATTTTTCTTCTCATGAAACAAGTTCCCATGAGGGGTAATTTAGAAATTACAATTGTATTCTTTATAACTTTGAGGGAAATAAATGAGACCACCTAATTTTCTTAAAGGGTGTATTTTTATTTTTTTTTGGTTGCTTATATATAAGACTGGAGGGGTATAAAACTTGATATTCCTAAGACAGTGCCCTGCGTCTGGATTCTTTCTTTTGATTTTCTCATGTATGAAAATTAATTGACTGAGGTAAGCTTGCTATATATTTCGTGGTGACAATATTTCAATTAATTAGAAGGTTCATAGCTACAACACTGTCTAAAATAAACTCGTCCAATTGTGCACCATATTCTGATTTAAATGAGAATGAACCATTAGGTAATCAAATATAAATGGCAATGATTACTTTCTACTCTCATCCATAACCATAGTTAAATTCCATCTGTAAATCTTTTGCAACTAAATGTATCTTAATTAAAGGATTAATGATAATAGCTATTCAATAAGTGAAAGAACTTGTACCTTGTATTCAAGTACATCAAACCCTTTGCATACAAACTCAAACAAGGTTTTCAAATTCTCCGGACTGGGTGCAGTAACAAAGATATTTGAATACCTACACCAGATAATTTTCAAATGAGGTCGGAAATAAAGTTGGTTTATCTATCATGCATGAAGATATTAATGTCTGAAAAGCACGGTACCCGGCAGCAATAGCTCCAGCAATTGATAAACCAAGAGCAGCTGATTTCCCACGGCCACGAGCAGCCAACAAGGCAACAGTACTACGAAGCTTCTTGTCCAAAATTGCATCAAGGAAAGTTATGACAGCTTTTCCCTATTAATAGAATACATATAAAATTCAGTGACATGTACCGCATAGAAAAACTAATTTGGCTGACCACAGTAGGCGATGAAAAGGTTAAAGGTAAATAATCCTACCTGGTCCAACGTGGAACACTTCCGTATCAGTGGTCCAACAGGGAAATCTCCATTTAGTTCCTCCTTAAGTTTCTTCAGCTCCTGATAAGCTTCTGATAGTCCCTCTGAGTCCTGCAGCATCAATTCAGTACATAGAATTACACCATAACTCAAACAAACAAGTATTCTGCTTGGCTACCCACAAAGGGAATGGGGAGGACGAAAGAAAAATCTACACTTTGTAAGTAATTGTTTTTGCCGATATGATTGAGATAGGATAGAGTGAATATGTGACACTAGAAGCTATTACGTACATAATTGCAAATTTGCAACACAACAAATTAGAAAATAATACTTAGAAAATTCATTGAAATAACGTTTTTCAATAATAAGAAAGCAACTAACACCAACAGTGAAGAGTTTTGCACCTCGGTGAAAGACCGGCAACATAAATTGAACATTGTTTAAATTATTGAGAATATATGATTTGCGCCTAGATGTGCTTTTTAGGACAACTTAACCTAATCGTGTGCTATATGAATATAAATGAGGAGGCTGTGTTGCATAGATCATCCCATAACAGGATTACTCCCCTCTATTTCCTCTCTCTGGCATCTTTACAAGCATAACCTTTGCGGTTATCAAACACAATCAGATTTTTTTTTTGTAGAAGCCAAATAACTGAAATTGGCACTGGGGAGAATAAAACTTGAGAGTACCACACTCCAAGGTCCCAATCCAACACTAAACACAATCAGATTAATAGCAAGATTACGAAACATTTATCATACATTAAAAGCACAACAAATAAGAATACCCTATAGTATACGGAGGGAGGAAAAAGGAACTATTTTTGTTGTGATCTTCAAAAACAGAACCAAGACACATCAGCCATAAGTAAAACCAGGGAAAATATACAAAAACACATAATTTTTTGTTTTTGTAGGTTTTCTATCCC
>Ga0228710_1001358_pt1 | contig 36455 bp, 17 predicted proteins | sample MedpolnodulmetaG_FD_177995 | JGI IMG/M metagenome (GOLD analysis project Ga0228710, IMG submission 177995) | Root nodule microbial communities from Medicago polymorpha collected in Santa Monica, California, United States - pink nodules | ecosystem: Host-associated > Plants > Roots > Nodule...
CATTCGTAGACTTAAGAAACAGGTTGCTAATGAGCGATGAGCAGATGAATCGAATGACCTAGTCACCTCTCCATATTATTTCTTAAACCAATTTTTCCGTAACCATTTTATTTTATTTTGCAAATCAAACCAATTGCCTCAGTGCACCCCTCATTTTACAAACATCCTTAATAATAATGTTACTACCGAGTAGAAGTTGAAACAGTCCCTGTGGATACGAATCTTATAAATTTTATTACTTCGATATAAGTTAGTACACTTGCTAATTTTCTATCAGAATGTTCTCAAAGAATTTAATATCATAATCGTCCGAGATCATTAATCAGGAGTTTCTGGTCTATGGTGGTCTTGAAGAAATCGAAACTCTTCTTATCGTTCTAATGCGCCAATCTCAATTTACCATCTCACTCTGAAAGCTCGCAATCTGTCTCACACTCTCCAAACTTGCTTTCCTGGTTCACTGATATTTAAGAGAGATGATTTCAGTGAAACTATTCTAATCATATTTGCACAATCATCAATGTAGATGGCATTTGTCTTGGTAATTCTTTCAGAGCTGACTATGGAGGTTACTACGATATCATTCTGGGTCTTGGATTTAAGGTTTTTCGAGTTTCTTTGGTGGCGAAACAAATATCCTTTTGGTCGAGCTTCATGCTTTTCACCAATGACTTCTATTCGCTAGGGAGGTGGACTACCAAAATTTTATTTGCTATGTAGATTCTTTCCATTGTGTTAATATCCTAAATAAGTCAATTCCATGATAGCACACATATGCTACTTTGATTCAGGACATAAAGGATCTCATCAGTTTTGATTGGTTGGTTTCCACTAGTCACACACTATGTGAAGGTAATAGATCTTCAACCTCGAAGATCTTGATCCACGTCTCTTCTCTGTCAAACTTATCGGACCTCCTCTTTGCAAATTCTACAGAAACTTGGTTCCGTAGATTGTAGTCTTTCTTTTTGTTTTTCCTACTTTCTTTTGTTCCTTCTTCCTTTAGCTTTGTAACCAAAACAAAGAAGATCAAAAGTATAATTAATTTCCTAAAGCAAGGAAATTTTAAATCATTTAGATATATGATTATTTCTAGAAATAAAAAATGAATCTTCCAGTCTCCATCTTTCTCACTCTAATTTGTGAAGCCCTTATTCTTAAGGAGAATGCTAATGAATACCCTTAAAGTATTGGTTAAAGTATTAAAATATTTAACTTTAAAACAAAATGGTGTGTAATTATCCCCTCAAAGTCTTAATTATGTTTTCAAAGTATCTCTCGCTAACATCCTCGGCGTTTGGAGGACATAGCATTGCAATTGAGATTCTTTCATAATTTAGAAGTCAAGTCAATAATAGGTGTAGTAGTGATGAAGCCAATAATTAACAGGTGACACTTACAACCTTTCTTCTTTCAGAGCCCCTACCCACCACCTACTTTTGTGCTTTTGGATCTTTATTATAATAATGAAGGTGTTTTTAGAATCCAATCTTTTAAATAGTTTCCAATTGGAAAAGGCCAAGGAAAAACAAAATTGATCGGCATAACAAATATGAAATATAGGACCATGCATAGTGGAGAGGTCATCCCCTTGCCGTCTCTACCATGCTCGATATTGTTCATGTTGGAGCTAGTGGGTTTTTTCCTTTAGAAAATTAAATTAATTCATTCAAATTAATATCGGAGATAATCAATAAATCTAAGAGTGTGTATAGGTTAGGTCAACCCAGAAAATCCAATTAAATCCACCAAAAAACCCTAAAATAATTACTTGGATCAGATAATTGGGTGAGTATGATTTCTAAAGGTGGAAAAAATCAAACTCATATCTAGAAAACTCACTTATCCAGAAATGTCAATATTTTTTATCTTTATTTTCAAAACATACACATTGTACCCTATATAATGAAATCAAAACATGCTAGAGTTACAAATCAAGAGGTTGCACTTTTTAGTTATTTTAATACTAATGTAATTTTATGTCATGTAACTTTAGTTTGTTGCAAGTATTTTATGATGGTGTTTATTATTTGATATTATAATTTATTATTCTATAATGCATAAAATTATAGTAACAATAATTAACCAATATTTTTTAAGATATTTTTAACCATTTTTTTTATGAGTATTTTTCATTTAGTCATTTAATATTACAACAATAGAAAAATAAGTTGGGTAACCCATTACTCAACCCAAAAATTAGCGGGTTTGCCCAATATGGTTTGGGTTTCGGGTTTGGTCAAACCCAACTCAAACCGACCCACGTACACTCCTAAACACACCCCAATCCAATATCACCAGACCAACTCGGGTTGATTCTCGTGGGCCTCATTATATCTATAATTGATTTATCTATTTTAGAAATCGTGGTTGAACCTAATGCAATCTCACAAAACCAGCTTGTGATGTGAGAATTGTCCACACTTATAAACACATGTTTAGACCATCTTTTATACGATGTGGGACTCTTTAACAATCTACGTTGTATTTCATGTTCGAAATTACATATAATAATAGGCCATTTCAATGAACACCATCATTTTTTATTTTTTATGCAAAAATGATAAATAGAAATTATAAAAAACCAATAAGCACAATGAGGAATTGCAAAGGGAACCAAAGAAAATGTTATGTAACTGAAGCTTCACAATCACAAAGGCGTTTGTTAGTTAGGGAGATTTTTCTAGTGCAATTTCCAGTAGATATTTTAAAAGAAATCACAAAAACAGCATACAAAATATCATGTGTTACTACATTATTTGTTACTGTATATCTTATTTAATTAAACGAAACTATATTTTTTATTTTAGTGAATATTAGTTTATCATGGATATACCATAAACGCCAACTGCAAATTTGAAATGCTATATATTTGTCAGCCTCTAGGGAAAGGGATAGCCTAACAAACAATTTTAGATTCCGGCCGACAGCATTACTTACGTATAGTTACGATATGCCAACTCAAATTCACGTGTTATCCTATCTTAATTACCCATGCATATAATTAGGGGTGTAAAAGATGAGTTAGGCGGAATTGTGTGTCTCCCTCAACCGACTCAAACATTAGACAAGGTTAATTTTTTAAACTTGAATCCAACCCTAAACTCAATAAGACACGAGTTCAATAAGAACGAGGCGATACAAATACAAGATTTGATTGGTAGTCATACATAAATATTTTTCTCCATACATAAATATTTTTCTTTAAAAGTTAATCAACTTAACTCCTAAAATGAATACTGCATAAATCACCTTGTAATGTTTTGTTTGGCTACGAATTCAAGTTAATTATAGGATACGGGTGGAAGTTTTGAAACAAGTTAAACAAAGTAATCACAATTCATTGTACAATTACAAGTCTTACAAAAAAAGTAACAAAAATTCAATATCACAAGTCTTGTATGAAAAGTGAATAGTAGAAATTTAAATTTTTATTGAGCAAGTGTTAGCACAACAACCAAATAATAGAGAAATTCAGAGATAAATGTACCATTATTTACTTCACAATTTAGCTCCTTTAATAATGAATCCAACCAAATTGCTTGACATGCTGCATATGAGCCTACTATGTACTCGGTTTCACAAGATGATAAAGTTATAACCGGTTGTTTCTTAGAACACCAAGAGATTGATGCTCCTTGAAGCTTAAACAAGTAACCAAACGTGTTCCTTCTATATGCCCTATATGAGTTTCAGTATCCTATCAATTCCTTTCACGTATCTCGGTATTCGTTTTACAATTAATTAATAGATGTGACTTCTTGGGGTTATTCATAAATTTGGTTAGAAAATTGTCGTTGACACATTTGATAGGGTTGAAAAACACATGTAAAAAACGAAAAAGCCTCCTCGGTAGTTAACTGTCGAGGAATGAAGAAACCGGCTGCAGTTAACTACCTAGGAAAACCTCGGCAGTTAACTACCAATACGTTTCTGCTACAAAACGGACAAAAGCTCTCTCATCCATTATTACTCTCATTTTACCAAAATTTTCCAAATCTCTAAAAAAAACCCAACCAAATCCTACCAAATTTGTTCAACAAAATCACAAGTAAGTCATCATAAAGCTATTAACTTACATTTTAGTTGTTATAAATGTTTTTTTTTTAGTTTTTAGTAGATTTAAATTAGTTTAGTTTTTGAGTAGATTTAAATTAGTTTAGTTTAGTTTTTGAGTAGATTTACATGTTATAATTCATTTTTAGAGTAGATGTTAGTTGATTAATGTAGTTAAAATGTTTGCATGATGTTTATGTTATAACTTTAGGGTTATTCTTTATTTTGGTGTTTTATATTTATTTTTTTATTTTAGTTTTTAAGTAGATTTACATGTAAGAAGAGTATATGATTTATTTTAAGAGTAAATATAAGTTGAATGATTTTGTTATATTTTACATTATTTTTATGATTTTTTAGGTAAAACATTTTAGGGTTATTTTTATGTTTTTTTTTAGGTAAAACATTTTAGGGTTATTTTTTTATTTTTAGGGTTTATGTATAATTTACACTCCAAGTGTTTGATGAAATGTTTGAATGAGTTTTTCATTGATTGTTTTCAATTTCTTATTGTGTAGATTTGAAACAATGGCCGGGTGGATTGACGCACAATTCAACGGCGGAGAACCTCAGAGGTTGAAGGTTCGGTGCCTTCGGTGCCTATGTTTGGTCTGTTCTTATAACAGAATTTTGGTAGTTAACTGCCGAGGTTTTCCTCGAGAGTTAACTGCAGTCGGTTTCAATCCAATTCGGCAGTTAACTGTCGAGGGGCATTTGAGTAATTTACTCGTGTTTTTCAGCCTTATGTGTAAACAACAATTTTCAAATCCTATTGGATCATAGGAAACGCCCTTTTCAAATCCCATGGTGCATCGACATACACACTTCGAGCTGGTCAACTTTCATCACCTGATCTTTCCTCCCTTTCCCACACACAACCACGGTGAATCACCAACCCTCATGGATAATTTGGTACAAGTATGTTTTAGAGAAGACAAATGTAGCATAAATCACAATGTACTGCATGTATTTACAGAATTCTCGTAGTAAAATATTGGTCCGGGAACAAGCATTAATTTACTTTCTTTTTAGCTATCCCTAAAGCAAATGGCTAATGGGGCCATCTAGTATCTTACTAACTTCCCTCTCTCTCTAAATTACTGGCAAATCAATGGTTAGTGTACAAGTTTTTTACCCTTAAAAAAGGCTTATGGGGCACAAATCCAGAACACTTAACAATTCACATTTTCAGTCGATCCAAACAAAAGCATAGCAAAATTTGTAATATAAACACTAATATACAAAATTAAAACAATGGAGATGAAATATGGTCAATACTAATCACGAAATATTGAAGATTTTATTTGTCATAAGCTAAAATCTGGATTCATAAATCTACCAACCAACCAAACAGATCCATCAACAAAACTGAATCCAACAAAATCAATTAGTATCTAATTGTTGGCTTCATATTTGGGGTCAGCTATGACCAAATGATATGCTACAACCAAAGCAAAAATGAAAATGCCAAGATAGTTGGCAATGAATCCCAAGCCTTCATCGTCAATCATCTTTTTCTTCTTCCAGGTGGCAATCAAATCTACATATAATTAAAAAAAAAAACAGAATCAAAATGCAATGCGAATTCTTCAATTGAAAAAAAAGCATTGATAATTGATTGCAAAACATAATAATAATCATAATAATATTTAGGTAGATGAAAGAAAAAGGAGTATGAAGAAGAAGGTGAGAAACTGACCTTGTGTGAAACCGATCGGGATTTGAGAGTTTAGCATTCATTCAACTCAATAAGTGAAGGTTAATTGAATGGGAACATTAAACGCTGTCGTTTTGAGCTGAATTTAACCAGGATGAAGAAAGAAAAAAAAAAGTAGAAATGTGGCTGCTGGGATTCGAGCCCAGGTCTCCACGGCCACAACGTGGAATTCTTACCACTAAACTACAGCCACTTTATGATTAATCTTCTGGCCATATATTATATAATCGTAACATTATAAATACACTCTATACGTTTTCTATTTTTTATTTTAGGGTTAATTAAGTTTTTAGTCCCTATAAATTTTTTCATCAGCATTTTTAGTCCCTACAAAATTTTTCCATCAGCATTTTAGTCCTTGTAAAAAAATTCCATCAACATTTTTGGTCCCTAAAATGCTTAAGGAAAATGTCACAGGGATTAAAAAGTGTGATTTTATTTTGTAGGGACTAAAAACAAAACTATGAATATTTATAGGGACTAAAAACTTAATTAACCCTTTATTTTATTTTTGTCAATGAAAAAAAAAATAAAAAATTAATTTAGTTCATAAATCATCACTATTCTCCACACATCAGTCCCTAAACTATTCCAATCAATTTAAAAAGGGTTAATGGTACTTTAGCCCCTGTAATATAGGTCATTTTCAGGTTTACTTTATGTAAAATATTTTTTTGATTTACCCACTTGTAGAATATATTTTTTTTAAGAATACCCCCTAATAGGCCATACTAAAACGAATTTTTATTTTTTTCTTCAAAAATTTTGGTTTTTGTATGGCCTATTAGGGGGGTTTTCTAAAAAAAATATATTTTACAGGGGGTAAACTTGAAAATGACATATATTACCAGGGGGTAAAACACCATTAACCCATTTAAAAAATAAAGTTAGATTGATACTCAACAATTTCGTTGGAAAGATTGATACCCTGAAATTTCCTCTTTCAATTCTCTGATAGTCTGATTTATGTATATAATATTTGATTAAACAAACAAATACAAAAAGGAAACAAAAAATTTAAGGGGACGAGGAATTAATCTTTCTCACAAATAAAAGGCATAAGAGGGTAGTTGATTTGGAATAATTAATCATAAGCTCTTACGACGTTCAGGGAGGAATTAAGCTGAAATAATTTTGAAGCTGAAATAATTTTGTAATATAAGCTTTCTCACAAAAAATTCCAGACTTCGCGTAAGTTAATCTTCTCACAAAAAATTCCAAAATTAATCAACTACCCCAAAATTAAACTTCCCCCAATAAGATTAATCTTTCGCAAAGGAGATGGTTTAACCGAGAAGCTTCAACTTGCACATGCCTACAAAATCCAACCCATTATATATCACACCTATAACCTCTCGACACAAGCACCACTGTCCACTATGGTGTCTTGAATTTCAAGGAAGTTTCTTTTTTCTGCACTGTAGAAGGAAGCACCGTGACTTTCCAATCCAAACTGTTATGTTAGCTTAACAGAGTGCTAACGACGTTCACTTGGAAGGGAGGTATATGTAATATAGATAAATAAATAAGGGAGGTTGATGTTAGATTTTAAATTAGAGGGGGTTTGTGTGTCATTTAAGGAAATTTTAGGGGAGGTCAATGTAATTTGCCCTTTAAACTATTAAAATATACTAAAAAGTTCTTAGAATATACTTTCGCCTATACTAAAAAATATAAAATTACACATTTTTAAATGGATCATCTATTGCGGGAAAATGATACTAAGGGTCCGTTTGGTTCGAGAATTAGGAGGGGAAGGGAGGGGAGGGAAGGGGAGGGATTTTAATGGAGGGGAGGGGAGGGGAGATATTTTAATTAAAAACGTGTTTGGTTCACAAGGGGAGGGGGAGAGATTTTAAAATTATTTTACTGTTTTACCCTTAAACTTAATTAAATAAAGAAACTACTTGATTTTACAATTTCAGAGACCAACCAATGACAAACACACATCTAAGCTGTTTATTTTATCTTAAACTGGCTCATATATTTTTCACAACACGACATGAACCGGTGAATTAACATTAAAAAAAAAGATCAACAAGCAATAATAAGTTGAATTAAAATAAGATAATAATAATAATAAGGTCGTTGACATCAACAAAGGAGTAATAGAAGTGGTTTTAGATGTAACAAATAAGAGTTATAGATAATATAATAATAAAAGTTGTTAAAAAAAAATATAACAAAATAATAATGATAATTGTTATAAGAATAAGATAACCTAATAATAATAAATAATAATAAAAGTTGTTACAAGGTTAATATTAATATTGAGATTTGAAATTAATTTAAGGATAATTATGGCAATGCAATCAAATTTTAAAAAGATTTGCTCCCCTCCCTTTCTCTTCCCTTCCCTTCTAAAAATTGAACCAAACACTTCAAATTAAAAATCTCTCCTCCCATCCCCTCCAAAACTCTCGAACCAAACGGACCCTAAAGAGAGTAGTATAATTTAAGGAGATTATAGTTGAGTTTAGAGATAAAAAATGATAGTTTTGGGATTGATCATCAATTGAAAAGAAACAATAAGTGTACAAATGACATTTTTTTTGTGCTATGTTATTTGAGCAACTATAACAATTTACAAAAACATCCAATATAATGTGAGTCTATAAAAACATGGTGTATAAATATTATTTCTTTTTCTTTTGTAAGGAAGTGAATAGAAAAGAAATCAGATCAGACTGGTAGAAGCATAAGATCGAGTGAAAGAAGGAAGAAGAAATATGGGAGTTGAGAAGCAAATCGTTCGACCTGGAAACGGTCCTAAGCCAACTCCTGGTCAAAACGTCACTGTCCACTGCACCGGATACGGTTCGCACTCTCTCTAAACCCTAAAACCAAAAACCCCATTTCTTATTTTTCATTTTATTTTATTTAATTACCCTTTATAATTAAATTAAATTAGATCTACTCGTTCTTTGTTTGGCTTTGATTTAGATTTATTCATTCATGCGCTAATTGTTTTTTTTATTGCGATGCGATGCGATGATGATGAACAGGGAAAAACCGTGACCTGTCTCAGAAATTCTGGAGGTTGGTTAATTTACTTACTTTACCCTTTTCATTCTATTTTTTGTTTTTTTTTTTATTACCTGTTCTATATTGATATTGCTTTCATTTCATTTACTTTATCACAGTACAAAAGATCCTGGCCAGAGTCCATTCACTTTCAAAATCGGCAAAGGTTCTGTCATCAAAGGTACCGTTATACATGACGGTTCAATTTAAATTCATATACACTATTGTCGGTGTAGAGTTTTTACACCATGGGTTAATCATAACCCCATGATCATTGGAAGCATTTGACTTTTATCATAACCAGTTCTAAAGTCTGCAAACTATGATTGCTACTACATTATTATTATTATTGTGATAACTTATTAGTGCTAATATTAGTACTTTGAGTAATTCTAGCAACACTCTCTAATACTCACTCTCTTATTGGTTTTAAATCATTGTGGGTCTATACTTTGAAAATTGAATCAACACAAAGTAGTGGGACATACATTGATTCCTGTGAGTGCCAGAGAGAGTGTTCAAAAGTGAGTGTTGCTAGCATTTCTCTAGTACTTTTACTTTATTTCTGGCTTCTTTACAAATATAATATTGCTGCAATGCACATTCAAATGTGTTGGCAACTCTTTCACTGTATGATTTATTCCAACTATCTATGTGTGTAGGATGGGATGAAGGTGTCATTGGCATGCAAATCGGAGAAGTTGCTCGTCTTCGGGTATATTATCTATTCTATGCTATTATTACTTTTAATAACTTGTTGCCATTCAGGGCTTGTTTGAATTGGATACTAACATAGACACTTGTGACATTGCCTGTGAAAATAGTTTATCACAATATCATGTCCATAAACTATTCTAGTTTTTTTTTTTTAAGCTGTTTAGGATAGTTTACGAAAACATTTTATGGCTTATATGAAAACAATTTGACTTTATGAAAAGAACTTATAGCTTATATAAAAATAGTGACTTTATTTTATACTTTATTATAGAAATAGCTTATGCACAAGCATTTCTACGACAAGTGTTTATAGTATAAGCGCTTAATTGAACTGCTCATCCAAACATGGCCTCATTATATTGAATTTTCTTTGCTGTTTGTTTTTACTCACACGCATACAAGATGAAAATCCACTTACTCGAGTTGTATGCATTAAATTTTTATCAAATCAATTGTTGAATCAAACGTTGTTATATGAAAACAATAACTTTATTTTATATTTTATTATAGAAATAGTTTATACACAAGCATTTATATGATACGTGTTTACGGTATAACTATAAGTGCTTAATTGAACTGGTCATCCAAACATAGCCTTAATACTGAATTTCCTTTGCTGTTTGTTTTACTCACACGCATACTAGGTGAAAATCCACCTGCTTGAGTTGTACGCATTAAATTTTATCGACTCAATTGTTAAATCAAACGTTCTAATTATTGAGTATGTTAAGTTTATAAATTTTTACAATTTTAAAAGCTAGTTGATACTCGGTCAAATAGTTTTTAATTTGAGTAATCCTTGTTATTGACCTTGTTGATAATCTTGCAGTGCTCTCCGGATTATGCTTATGGTGCTAGTGGTTTTCCTGCTTGGGGAATACAACCCAACTCTGTCTTGGAGTTTGAGATTGAGGTCTTGAGTGCAGAATGAAAACCTTTTTAGTTTGTCCTTCGGTAAATTATTATTATAAGTTGAGTATCCTACATTTCTGTGGACATGTATAATGCTACCCTTGCACTTTGAGTGATATCTGCTGTGGTTGAGATGTTGAACTTGAATACTAAATAAAATTCCACTCATCTCAAACTCTTCAATATTGATGTTTGGTAGTGTTTACATATATCTTCTCTGTTTCTTTATCAATTTGTTGATCAATGTTATTTGGCAATGCACGGTCTTGGTTTCTGCTTCTGAGTGAAAGCCTTCAGTTTATATCGTTTTTGTGGATCCTAAAAGATATTTTTTTTTTTAATTTCTTCATCAATAATCCCAACTTATCTTGTCCCCATATTTGTTAATAGAATTATAACTGAAGTCTATATTGGATGAAGATTATGTAGAAGAGCGTATAAGAAAAGATATTTTTCCTAGAAATTATTATGTGAAAACTTGCATTTTGATAAGCTTATGGTGTGTTTGGATGATACCTGCTCATAAGCTCTTTCGAGAGCGCTACTATATAAGGAACCATCCAATATGGATATGAGTTTAGTACATCTATTTGTTACTGCATATACTCAACTTATATATATAGAATATATCTATTTTGCTGCTATATAGAAGTTCTTGGAATAAGGTTTTGGGCTCGTTTGGATTAGCTTATTTTAGAGCTTATATAAAACAACTTATGCAAATAAATAAGTTTTTATGTATTATTTATAAGTTTTTAAGGTAGTTTATGAAAAAACAGTTTATGAAGATACGATTTTTGTTAGTGAGAGCTTAAAAATTAAAATAAAAGCTTATTTATTTACATAAGCTATTTTTTATAAGCTCAAACCAAACGGGGCCTTTGTATAAGCTCTTTTAGGAGCTTTTCTAAAAGCCAAAAACTAAAAGGATAAACTACCCAAACACCCCTTGTACATATATGAAGGGCTTATTGTTGTAGGAAACCTCTTATAAGCACCTTGTCTTGTATCCAGACTTAGTTGTCAACTTGTCATGCAATTCTCACATAAGAGTTTGCCATTTTGACATGGTTTTATTTCAGACGTTGATATTTCGTCTCATGAAGTTCTTTACTCTGATGGTTGATAATTCTCTTATTTATTCATAGTTTCTATTTTGATGTGAAACAAAACAATGTTAATGATTTTTTTTAAATAAAATTTTTGGTCGGTAATTATGATGGTTAAGACCATAGCAAGAAACAAATTATCCAAAAAATTCGAGAAAAGAAGTCCATAATAACTTAATATGATGAACAACGGCGAAGCTAGTAATTTTTTTACGAGGGGGCCGATATAAAGAAGAAATAAAAAATATTTTACAAACTTATATATTAACCTTTTTTTGTGAACACTAATATATTAAACTTAATTGATAAGCAAAATAAATTCACAATATTTTTTTACTTATATTTAACGAAGGGTTTGAACCCTGGTTATCTCCACTTGTGTGTGTGAGTTTATAATGGTTTTGTCATTTCGTCTATCTAAAAAAAAAATATATTCATGGGATAGCTATATATTTAAACTTACGCTAGTTATTCAAGATTTTTTCTTCTCTCGGAGTAGCCAATGCTACCCCATCCCTTTGAAGCCCTTCGCACCTGATGATGAACTAAGATTCTAAATCGAATGAACAAAGCAGTGGTGTAGTTTCCCAGGACCTTCGATCCTATATGTATACTGTTTCAATGCTCGTTCTCTTCAAAGAATAACCATTTTCTCTATTTATTTATCTTCTCTTAGTCTTTAAAAAATACATATCCAAACTCTTAGTAAGTATAATTTTTTTAATTTCTTTTCATTTTTTCTTGTTTGCCTTCCTCAAAAGCTAAAAAATATATCACTGAAGCAGTAACTAATATTGCAAGTTTCTTGTAAAGCTTGAAGGAAACATTACTCACCAAGCCATCACCAGGCTCTGCCATATGTGATATGCCACATGTGGATATTTATGTGTATATATGCACATTGTTGTGCACGTAAGTACATAACTAGTTTTTGCCTTTTGTTACAACTAACTTTTGGGAATTGTTTGTGAGACTCCTACTTGCTTCTGGCTTTGAGTACGAGAGTTCAGAAACATTGTTGTGCAATCCTTGAGTTACAAAGGGTATCAAATTGTACTAGAGGTTTGAGGTTTTCAACTTTCTAGAAACTATGTATCTTTCAATATTTTCAACATTTTAAGTACAAAAAATCACAATGCTAAAAGTACAAGCTTCAAGCTAGATATGAACCAACTCTTTCGTATGTTGTTTACTAGTTTTAACAAGTAACAACCGCGCAACACCAACGCACGGAGAAGAATTATCATAAAAACTACATAAATAATAAACTTCATACATATAATAAATATGAGTTTTTGTTAGAAGACACATTTTATGAAGGTGTCTTTTAGCAAGTTATTCTATAAACATTTGTTAAAAGACACCAACTAATTTTTATGAAGGCGTCTTTTAGCAAAGTTATAACTAAAAAGTGGAAATCACACCTTGAGGTGTGGGTTGCTAAAAGACACCTTCATGGTGACTTTTAGCAAAACCCTAATAATATATATGTAGTTTGTTATATAGTATAATGTACAATATAGTTAGTATTAAATAACATATAAGTATTACTGAAAATACTATATAAAATGTTAACAATAACCACCAAATAAAGAAAATTTCTAATTCATAATTGCCTGTATAAAACTCGCTTCCGTATATTTTAGGGATATAAACCTTTGGACTTAATGATAGAAATAGAAATGTTACATAAAACTCTATAAATGTTTTTCATCCATACGCGGCGTACGATAGCGGAAATTTGCCTGTATATTTGACTTTTCACCAAGAAAGAAGCATTCTAAATCCTGATGGCTCAGAGGCAAGATGTTCGACCAAAACAACAAGATGTGGCTTTTTTCAGCCTTGGAAACAAGATTGAAGCCTAATTTCTTCACTTTGTGTATTATTAATCTTCTGTCTCTTCAATGATGTATTACCATGATTAACTAAACTCTTTAAATTTGAGTTGAATGATGAACCCCTATAAAATTGTTTGAACCATGTAATCTATGATGTCCTCTATTAATGTAATTTGAATTATGTTTATTTAATATATATCCTTTTTAATGCTTTTCAATTTTTGATCAACTATGAATCAAATCTAGTTTATAGTTCACTAGTGGCACTAGGTTTTGTGACCTTATCTAGATATATTATTGACTAAGGTAATTGACCTAGAAATAGGAAAATTGATTAGTGTGACTTTGTTTAACATTCTTTAATGCTTTTGATAATAGGAGTTTAACTTAAGAAATTAGAGCTCTACATTAGATAAACAAAATCTTCAGTCGTGACTACGATAGATTTTATTTTTTTTGTAGATAGATGAGATGACAAAGTCATTATAAACTCACACACACACAAGTGGAGGTGCCGAGGTTCGAACCCCGGTCATTTGTCAGTTGAGTTAGGAGTTCTGATTGACTACGATAGGTTTACTTTGTTAAATGTAACCTTAAATTGCTATTGAATTAGGAACTAGTATTACCATACAAGGATAGAGACAATTTAGGAAATCTTAATCGTCCATCATCATTCTGATTCAAATCTATTATTTTCAATTGCAATCAGCTCTTAAAACACCCAAAATTTATTGTTTTTAATCAAGTTTGATGACATTTTCGAGTAGAAACAATAATCTCTGTGGATACGAATCTTCATAAATATTATTACTTGACGATACATTTAGTATACTTGCCAAAAGTTCCATCACACTCCTTCAAAAAAAAAAAAGTTCCATCACACGACAAATTAAATGTGGGAGAAGGTGAGACTTTCATTGATTATCGACGAGTAGATCGAGATGGTGAATGATTTTATCATCAATGTAGGAGTACACGTGCTGCCTGAATGTCCAGGCTGCCCGTGCAAATTCGGTGCTAATCAATGAGGTGGAAACGAGTGCAGTACGTAGAAATCATGCAATAGGTTGAGAGGGTCACGTCTGAGGAATTGCAACATTGTTCCGATGCTAGGGGAAGTAATGTAATGTGGACGCGACAATCTTCAAAGATAAAATCTGTATTAGCGCAAACATGTGTATTAGAGATCATAAAGGCAAATTCACATGTGCGGAGACAACATGGGAAACTGGTCAACCAAATTTTCAAAAGGTTGGAGCATGGGACTTAACGCAAGCTCTTCCCTGGCTTATGAATTTGAGTTATACTTGAGTGTCTATCAAACTAGATATCAAGCTAGTTGTTGGATGGCAAAGTGGGTATCCTAGTCGTAAGTTAGAGTTTGATGCTATTTTATGTGTTAGTAAAATTGTTATTCGTTATGGCAGAACAGCATTTTTGGCAAGAGTTTGAACTTGAATACATATCTAAAAGTTTGGTTTAAGCAGTGTATATTTCTGAACAAAGAAGATCTTGTATATAATACTCATACTATAGTTCGCTCACAAATTTATTTTGAGGCCAACTACTCTCAGTGCTTCTGATAAAGGTCATTCAAAGAAGAAAATGTTGAGAGGCAAAAGGGCATGCATTTATTTTACCTTTGCCTTTAAAAAAAGAAGAAATATAATCAGAAAGCAATCAACTCCATAATGTTCTTTAGTGAATATTGATGATAAAAGGGTTAAAGGGAGGGAATCCCTGAATTCAAGCATTTTAGTCTCTGAAATCCAACCGCACTTTGGTATAGTTGTAACCGAAAGGGAAGACCTCATCATACATTTTTGGTATTTGGTGTTTGTGTCCTCTTCCACTCCAAGCAAAATGGTGTAGCACCATATGCATATAATTCACATATTATACATAAATTATTGGTCTCTTTTAAATTTTCAAGTCTTTTTTATCCTTCTTTTAGCTTTTGATCAAATGCACGGGTGTAATATATTAGATTGTATGATTGTAGTTAGTGGGTTTAAAATGGGTGTTGCAATTGATGGATGTAGCATTTTGCATATAATTCTCTCTTTATTTTTATTGTCAGATGTATTACATGATTCATTCCATGTACCTCGTGCTAATGTACTTACTTTAAGTGGGGGCAATTGGGCCCTTGAGTTGGTTGAATTTCAATTGCTACTGTGCTAATTAAGAACAAATTAGGTACCTAATGAGTGTATTAAATTATCTGTGAGTAAATTGCACATGTATATGTCTCTTAACTGATACTTCTGTTTCACCAATGTTATTTTCATCATTCCATCCAAGAAAAGAAAAACAATGTTATTATCAATTTATCATCGTAATTATGGTAATTATAATTATGAATAATTTAACTGTATGATAAGTATCCTCATGCTTTGATAGTCATATTAATTAATCAGGGCCACAAATAGATCAAATTATTTTTTCAGTAAAAAAAACATCAATTCATTTTCAAGCAAACTATTATCTTTTTTTTTCTCTTCTTTTTTCCTGTCTGCGCAGAAGATTGGGAATGAATGAGGACATTGGTCCATTCTTTTCGAAAGCAACTTTGTGTGTTGTTAATCAAGGTTGATATAAATTCATACTAGGAAGTAAAGTTGATATATTTATATGAGTGTATATTACTAACTCTTTTCTTGTATATTGTATTTTTTTTGCCGGTGTTCAAACCTCAAATTTTATATATATTATACATTGTCTATACCAAATGAGCTAAATTCACCTGGACATTTTATATATTGTCTAAACTAAATAGACAATGCCTAAAAGAACAGTTGAGAAAAACATATAGTACAAGCTCTGTCACTTATTTTATCATTTTCAGTGTAATTTAATGTCTGATTGTTTCCAAATTATCCTTTTATTAATGTTTTAAGTTCATTTTGAACAAAATCAATATTTTAAGTTAAACAATGATATTACTATAGTCTTATATATAAGAAAAAGTATCGACAACAAAAGTTTTTTTTCCTTATTGTGTTTGACATTTCCTTTCAAAACACAAGTCCCGTATCGATGAAATTAACGAAAAGTGAAACTATATATTAAGAAAAGAAACATGGATGAAACAAGAGGTTACAGTCTATTGATGATTAGCTTTAAATTATAAAAGTTCGTGATTAAATTGATATATGCCCTCTTTTTTATAAGTATCAAATTAATAAGAGTTAAATATATTTTTGTTCTCTCTAAATATTCAAACATTTCGTTTTAACCATTTTAAATATTCTTTGGACTTTTAGTTCCACAATTTTTTTTCGATGGTTAATGATTTTCCCCTCGTATGAACCTGAGTTTGATTCGTGATGGTAACATATTTTTTAACTTTACTTAACTTCTGATCGAATTTTTTATTATTAATATCCTTTTTTCTAAGAACCGGTTAACACCAAAAAACAATATCATAAGAATCCTCCTAAAAAATAGAATTATTGCACAAAATATAAATTTTTAAATGTTAAAATTATAAAAATATATTTAATTTATGTTTTCTCACAAAATTCTAATTTTTTTTAAGAGATTCTTGTAATATTTTGAATCTATACTGTATATAAAGAAAACTACCCCTTTCAACACTTTTGGGTTTAATTTTTCTTTTCAAAAATACCCTCAATTTTCAATACAAATAACACATGTAACAAATAGATAAGAATAAATTTAAATATTAAAACAAATGTATCAAATACAATATGAATATATATTTTTTTTGTTTTTTTTTCACTTTATCATTTAAAAAGTGTAACAAACTAGATGAGTATATTTATACTTACTTTTTCATCATTCCAATTAAACACTTAAACAAATTTTTCTATAATAACATTGTTGTTGGTGTCATTTAAAAAAAGAATTTAGATTATATATTTTTGTTATATTATTGGTGTCATTAAAATAAGATAATCATGATTAGTTTAGTTTGTTATAACTTGAAAGCAACAAACATTTATATTTTTAGTCTTAATCAAAATTTCATAAAAAAACACCTTTCATAATTTTCAAACTTTAACATAATAAAAAGAGCGGAAAGACGCGCCAGTATTTATAAAAAAAAACTCAATTAAAATTTAGAATGATATGATGAGTTGGTGTCATTATCTTTCAAAAAAATTATTCAAATTTCTTGATACGATATATAGGGAAATGTTAACGGATACCCAGACAATAATATTTTAGGTGGAAATGAAGGGTAAAAGGGAGATTTGGTTGTGTATATAATGTGAGCATGCTGAATTAGCAGTACCTCTTTTGGACATTTTCTAAATTATTCTTTCTCGCAAGCACGCGTACTTTCTCACTCTCTCTTTCCATTCCAATCCATCTGTAAGTCTTTTCATAACTCATTCTTCTTCTTCTTCTTTCTTTTGCTTTCTCAATTTTTCAAATTGCAAGGTAATAGAACATGAATTCATGTTATTATTTTTATTCTTTCATCTTTTTTATTTTCAAATTATCTTCCTGTACTTTGTTTTGTTGCCATGGAATTTCACAATTCTAGATTAATTTCATATTTTTATTTATTTTATTGTTATTAATTACAAAATTAGGAATTTCAGGAACTAAATTAAGAAATTGAGCAATAATCTTACTGGGTTAAGACCCTGTTTGGATAAACTGCTTAATCTGCAGCTTATAGCTTGATAAGTGCTTATGTATTAGCTATTTCTATAACAAAAGTTAAATTATTTCGTATAAGCTATAAGCTGTTTTCGTAAGCTATCTTGGAGAACTTGTGAAAATAAACTGAAAACAGCTTATGTACATGTTATAAGCTGTTTTCATATGTTTTCTCAAACAGTCTTACTAGTGCTTATTCCAGCAGATAAACTCAAATATGCCAATCCAAACAGGCCCTATGTGAGCTTTCTCTTTAGATATCTTATTGTGGCACTTGTTAAAACAAAATGAGCTTCTCTTCAATTTGAATAAGAAAAATTAGGAAAAAGGGTGAGGCTTCTTCTGTAGCTTTTTTTGAAAGAAAAAAAAAATGGTTGAGTTGGATGCTGCAATGAGTTTTTGTATTGTCACCAAGGTTTTAAAATTTGGTCTGCAACTGCGATGTTTTTTGTTTACGCGACCGCAATTGTGGCTGCAGTTGCATCTGAGTGCAATTTTACGCAATTGCAGTTTTATAGCCTTCTTTTTTACATCAGTTATTAGTGTTTTCTTATTTAAAATGTTTTACTTTAATTTTGAGAAATTATTAGTATTACACTTATTTTATCATTATTATCTGCAGAAATGAATTTTCATTTGGATGATATAATCTTGTTTCAGGAAAATTTGTGGAGGGCATAACATAAGTGATTCTGGACATCTCAACGAACACAGGAACAAATCAGCATGCGTTGGTTGAGTCTTTTAGTTGATGCATTCCGCCAAGTTGTACGCTTGAATTTATACTGCAAAGTTATTCTCTAGATCATAATTCTCGTGGTGTGTCCATTGCGTTTAGATTAACTGAGTAGTTTGGTAAGAATCAAAAGTTATGGTAGGACGAGCAGCAAGCCAAACAGGATTTCGGGCATTAAAACATTGTAATGGCATTGAAGGTGAACCAACAATAATTGTTAGAGTGATTGCATGCTTTCAACCTTTGCAAGATTGTCAGGTCAGTAATGTGTTGCTAATTCTTGGTATTTTCCAATTTTTGTTTTTTTTAATAATTCTTGACATGATTATTAAGGTAGCTGTTTAATGAAAGTTTTATTCTTGTATAATTTTTCTAAAGCTTGTTTGTTAACAGTTGTGTCAGTTTAATAATTTTATGAGCTCATGTATGATGAATGTTATCTTCGAACTCTTTGCAGGCTGAGTACTTCCGTCAATTGCTTAAGCCTATCACTTAACTGTTCTGCATTCATTTTTTCTTAAAGCTGGAATTTGTAGTTTTCTTTTTCTGTCATTTGTTACGAAGAGAAGAAGCAAGTTATTGAAGATCCCATATCAAAGAACCAAAGCGTTGAGCGATTGATATATTGTTCTTTAGGATCTTTTTTTCTTTCTGGTTGGATGGTTAAGGCCCACGAGTCTTGGCCTTGCCCACAGCCTGTGGCTTGGCCGTCACTTTATTCCAATGGCACCCGCATGCCGGATCCCAATTTGTGTGGTTATTCGGCATATCTGACTCCCAGTACATGCACTTTTCCTGATGTTGGTGCATTTCCAGGATTCACAGCTCCTGCTACCCCAAGCCTGCTGACTGATCAGACCAATGAAGAGCAAGGGTTCCTTCAGGATCCCAAAACAGAACCATGTTTGAAAGCAGCACATAATAACATGGCTATGCAAAATGCGAATCCTGCATTTTTGCAGAAGAAATTTATTATCTTTGACCGGTCTGATAATAAGACAAGGTTGTTTTATAGTCCTGTCTTCCCACTTGTTCAGAGTCCTATTGTTACTACTACACAATTCGCGCAAGCTTATGATGTAAATCAGGAAAGACATGCAACTAATTTCGGTCAAAAACATTTACCGAAGTACAGTTTGCCTGAAGAGTCGGAGCAGGATCATGTTGTTAACGAAGAAAGTGAAATGCATGAAGACACAGAAGAAATCAATGCATTGCTCTGTTCTGATGATTATGACTCTGATGACGACGATGAGGTAACAAGTACAGGCCATTCTCCATTGGCTGATGAAAGGACTTATTTGATAGAAGAACAAATCGAGGACACAGAGGAGGATACTGCTAGCTCTGATTGGCCAAACAAAAGGCACAAGTTGATTGATGGTGGGTACACAAAATTACCACCACTCGTAGACAGTGCTAGTTCAGTAAGACTAAATGAACCGTGTGAATGTGTCAGTGATGCTGAATCGAAGCATTCTGATGGCCAAATGTATTTTGCCAGGCAAGTTAAAGAAGATAATTCAGCAGTTGGTGATATCCAATTGAAAAAGGATAAAATCCGTGAAACATTGAAAATTCTCGAGAAATTAACTCCTGGAGCAAAAGGAAAGCATCCACTGCTAGTCATCGATGAAACTATCGATTACTTAAAATCTTTGATGTCCCAAACCGGTATGCTTGGGGTGAAATATCACTAAATAATTATGTCATCGAAAAGGTGGTATTCGTTGTGTTGTTAGCTTTATTGCATGGTAAGTCTGAACTTAGGATGCTTTCTTTGTTATCCTCATTCTCAAGGTATATTTATGTTTTAGAAATAAAGGGGTAAAAGCAGCTAAATATATCAGTACTGCAAGTACTGTACTTTGGCACTGTAGTAAAATGCAAATGAAGAAGAATTGGATTTGGGATTTCAAATTGTTGACCAAAACTTTATATCTTTTAGCTTTGGGATATAGAAGGCCAAAGATTGAATAGACTGAAGAGTGGTTAGTGGATGGGTGTGCTGTAAATGATGACACTTACTTTAATTTCCCTAAACAAATGTTGAAATTTGTTTGTGATTATATGCATGCGCGTTAGGTAACCTGGTGTCCCACTTTCCACCTTCCTTTTCATTCTGGATTGTATGCTTTTGTCCTCTCTTCAATCAAAGTTTGCACGCAAATCACATATTGGAGTAGACTCTAAAGTGGCACAAGAAAGTTTCTGATGTTGGCTAGTGCTTGAGGTTGAATGTGGAGCGTGGAGTTTGATTTCATCATGAGTTGATGGGACCCTTTTGTTGAATATGACATTTATATTATAGTTTAAGGTTACTTTGTTTTACGTGTTGTGGGTGGAATCATAGGCAATTCCATTTTCTACGCTGTCATTGAGAGGTGTGTTTGTCTGTTGAGTAATCCATTTCAGGTTTCATTTTCATGATGTTATTATGTATGTTTTTTTTGGATGAGTGATTGTGTGAATAATTGGAGTGTCCATGTTGGGATAGTGGTCTATTCTGGCTTCATTGTGTGATTGTGTACTATTTTTATGACTCAAGTTTACATTGTGGCTTAAATATATTTTTCGCCTTTTATCTTTCAGCAAATATTGTTTTGGTCCTTTATCTTTTTTTATTTGTTTTAGTTGGTCGTCTTTCTTAAATATTGAACAATTGTCATTCTTTTACGGAACGTCACATAACAAAATCTAAGTATCCAGCGTTTAAGCTGCCTAAAAATATGATTGATTATAAATGAGAATTGGACAAAGTTTTGCAAGAAGAGATGATTCTAAGGATTCACTAATGACTTGTGTTGATCATTCTCGTAGAAACATAAAGATGATAAAGAGTGACAAAACAAGGGTGTGACTTCTTTGTAGAGAATGTTGTGAATGAATGACATTATGTGCTAAGCTTTCTAATGAAGATACATGACAATTATGAATTTTGAATACACAAATGGACTAACTTCAACATTCGATTCCTACTGATAAAAAAATTATTGTGAATAACTAATTAACAACATTTACATTTTTTTTGAGAAAGATAATTAACAACATTTACATGTAAATTAACTCTTCCATTCAAGCATGGGTAAACCTTTATTTAACAAAAAAAGAAGGGAAATAAAGGGTTGTTCATTTTTGCACCAAAATAAAAAGGGTTGTTCATTTTCATTGTCATGTTGTGGACACTTCAAATAATATAAAAGTAAGTGGTGCCTGTAAAAATTATTGTGGAACAAAATTTGTGTTGTGCATTTGCTTAGATTAGCCTCCATCATTTTGAAAGTGAAATGTATTTTTATGAAAATATTAATTTATTTAACTAAGGTCCCTCATAGTTGATATTAACAATTCTGATGTAAGCAACTTTGGCCTTCAAGCTAACTTTTTATTATGTCAACATTTTGCTCATTTGTTGACATAAAGCAATGGTATTTGACACCAAATTTAAAGCGTGAATAGTAGCACATTTTTATTTTTATTTTCATCTCTTCAAGCTTTGTTAACATCCACAATTTCGTTGTACCAAAAAAAAAAGAAAAGAAACATCCACAATTTCGAAAGGAGAAAATAGTATGGTGAGACAAATTTAGTAGCTTACTCAAGAGAAAATAAAATCACATAAATTAGTATTCAGTCTATATTTTCGTTTTAAAACTAAATTATGTTTATGGCAGTTCTTCTAAATCTAGTCTACTTTGTTAGAGCTAGTGATTTGAATGTGAGGACATTTTATGAGTATATGGTCCTACACTTCCCTCTTCCGTGTATGTTTATTTAAATATGTGTCCTCCACTAAACTAATAGCAAAAAAAGTTCTTCTAATGGTTATTTGAATTTTTTATCCGAAGATTTTTTTTAGGAAATAATTTTTTTAAAATAATTTAGATAAAGAAGCCTTTTCAATTTATACTTCGAAGTTTTTTGACAAATTTATCATAGAAGTTGTTTAAAACATTTTAGTAACACCATATGTGACTATATATGTATAATAATCCAGAGAAAATACCTTTATATATATATATAAACTACATAGCAGATCTGAATTAAATATGCTATTAATTGGGGGCACTACAAGTCTAGTCTACAATGATTTTTCAGGCATATATTCAAAAAAAAAATTATCTAGAAAAAAAGTTAGGTGAGTTGAGTCTTAATACTCCATTGGAAGAGGACATACCCTAGGTTCAAACAGCATTGGCTAAGATATCTATAGATTTAAATAGATTTGCACATTATTGTAGAAGTTGAACTCACATTTTTACGGAGTATAAATTAATTTTTTATCAGCTAAACCAACTTTCATTCACAGCATATATTCAGATCTTTGTTTTGGTAATTTTTGGATAAATTGAATTAAGAATAAACAACACCGAAAATTAAAGTTCATGTCGTCTCCTTAGCAAACATAACTTGCAATTATTAAGCATTTGACATTGAGATGACCATAAACACTGCAGTGACAGCATCTGGAAGCTCATCATCACTAGTATCTTATTAATTTGAAGGCCTACAAATCATTCATATTCACATTATCAAAAAATAAACAAAATCTTTCATATTACCTTGAACAAATAAACTCATATATCTATTAAGTGTTAGCTGAGTGATAATGTCAGCAATACAATCTATATAATAGGAAAAACATGAATACTAGCATAAAATGTTGTAATATGTGGTATGTTTGTAGCTGGACTAGTGTAGAAGGCTCTTATCATGTCACATGACAACTGTATCACTATCTATTTATTTATGCATGGTCACATGATTTTATGTTGAAATATCAAATCATGTTTCTTTCTTTGCTCTTTGTCCTCAGAATAAAAGACATCATCTATAAATATTTTGATACTGTTCTTTCTTTTCACTAGTTGAATCTGTTACTTAGAAATGAAAACAAAGAAGATAAAATTAGAGATATTTAAAATATTACATATAATATATCAAAATCAATTTTGTGATTGAAGTGTCAATAGAATTCAGACTTGAAAAAAGTGATTGACTTGGTAACAAAATACAATTGAGGATTTCTCTCATCTTATAGGAATCAAGATATTGAATTTCTCCATCTTCTAGTAGTTTTTCTGTTCTGTTCTGGAGCAGCTGGAATATTACTTTGAGGTGAATTATCATGATCATGATCATGATTTTGTACATTTGTCATCTTTGTAAGTTTGCTTAATTTCTTCCAACCACTACTCCAAGCTGAAGTATGCTTCTGCTTTAACATCTTATCAAATTGTTTCTGCAAATTTTCCATATCATTTTGAAGCTCCAAATACTTAGCTTTCACACTCTCCAGCTCAAACTTTAGTGTGTTGACATCTTTTTTAGCAGTTGTCCATCCTTCTTGGAATGATTGTGGTGTCACCTCGAGAAGTGTTTTTCGGTTTGTAACCATTGGTTGAGTAAAGGATTCAACATCTTTCAAAGAAGGGTTGGATAGTGCAGTACTTATCTTTACCTGTTCTGCAAATAGGACTTGCACAACTACCCTTAATGGAAGCCTTTCATTTTGTGCAGCATGCATGCATGCATCAATTGAGAGTTTCTGGCAATCCATTACGCGGCAGAGTCGCTTCCTTTCATGCTCAGAAAGTGTTGGATGTGCCTGTTAGTTTACTTCACTAGTAAGAAATCCAACAGTAGAAATACAATGGAATAACAGTTAAGCTGAGCTACCACACATTTCCTACTCATCAATATATTTTTTATCCTAAGATTTGAATGAATCACTGAAATTGTCCCTAAAATCATACGGTGTTGTCAACTTAGTCTATAAAATTATTAGTTTTTTAAAATAGTCTTTGAATTGAGAATCCTTGACCACATTAGTCCTTTTGAGTCGGTCAATTTTGTTACTAAAATTACTCGACAAAAGTTAATGTCACCGAGAAACTCCAATTTCAAGAATTATTTTGAAATTCCATCAAATTTCAAAAACTAAATTATCCGATCTCTACATTTGCAAAGGCAAATTGGTATTTCACTCTTTTCTTTTCATCTACTCATTTCCATGCTAATGGATATTAAGTGCGAACCAATTTGCCAAAGTACTGCAGATTGGTACTCGCAAACCAATTCAAGTTTGGCCGTAGCAAATTATGTGACTATGAGTTAACCTTCTATGCATATTTATCCACTTAAAATAAGATCAACCATTTTTTTTACCAAACCAAATGTGTAACTCTAGATGACATAAAACCATTGAAAAGCCAAAGGTGAATAAGCAAATCCTAGAAACAGGAAGTATTTACCTTAAGATAGGAATCAATAGCTCTATAAAGTCCATCATCACAGGTTCTAGCTGATTCAGGCAAAGCTTCAGCAAGTACCTGAAACTTTGTCAATGAAAGGTTTCTATCTCTTGAAACCTCTGTAAGATAACTGTCAACAAGTCTTGCTACTCTTGCTTTAGCATTAAGGTTACATCCCAATCCCATATGTTTCTCAGAAAATGACTGTCTTTTTGGACTAGAATTTTCAGTCACTTCTTGTACAAGAAAATGCTCAAGCAGCCTCATAACAAGATCAACATCATACATCATTGTCTCTCCTTTATTATAACAAGGAATTAATAGATCAGCGAGTGTAGCTTGCTCGAATTGCATTCCGACCCTTTTCTCTAATTCAGTAACCAATGCAGGTGCAACCTTTAACATAATTGCCATTCTCAGAAGCCTAAGAAGGAAAGTACATGAAACAGTATCCTTCTGCGGAGGAATAATGCTTATAAGACTCTCAATTATCATCCTTTGTTCTTTAGCTTGAAGACTTGAAGTTTCATCTCTAGTTCCACCTGCTACAATCATGTGAAGTCCACCGCCGCCTTTAATCCAGCTACCACTACCACTGCTACTATTACTATTACTACAATTGCTCGCTTCATCGAATGTGATTGATGTTTCACTAACCAACCCTTGTAGCCATTTAGTTGCATAATGCATTATTGCAGCACCGATTAACTCAAATCTCATTCCCTTTACCTTAATGGCAGTAACGACTCTAACAAAGTGATCAATCCTAAGGATTGAAACATCTTCAAACCACCAATCAGGAGGAACTAGTTGATTCTTACTTGGACTTGTATCTTTCATTTCATTATTATTCCATCTTGGGCTTGACATTTTTGATGATGTTCTTCCTGTGTAGGACCATTTTATCCCTTTTGGATTAGCACAAGCTTTCCAAGCTATGGACTCGCTGCATCTTCGAACGATTTGAAGATTCTCCGACCAAGGCGAAAGCTTCTCACAGCTTTTCAAAACTACTATAGAGTCTCTCCAAGATGATAAAACAACATAACTAAGAAATGCTTCTGTTTTGAATATAAGATTCCCTTCTTCTAAATCTTCTGTCATTTCTAGATACTCAGCAGCACATCTTAGTCCAGAAATGTTCCCTGCTGTTAAATCAACAGCAATTCCATAGCAGAATTTGGCTGCAAGTTCAAATGCCTCAAATCCACCAGGAATATCATCCATAACTATCTTATTCACATCTGGTTCGCGTGATTCGTATATGATTCTACTCAGCTTTCCACTTCGAGATATAAGAGGATACTTTCACAGCAAAGGGAAAGAATGAACACAAATAATTCATCAGTAGTACAAATTAACTAGTGCCTAGTCTCTTAATATAAAAAATATGATTAAATATGTTTTCAATCTGTACAAAATTTTGTTCAACTTTAGTCCCTAAAAACGTGAAAATCATGAATTTTGTAGAGACTAAAAATATATTTAACTCCAAAAATTAAAAAATCATAGATTGAAAGAATTGAAAACTATAAGAAACAAAATTTAGATAGCTACCTTATGCAAGTGGAAGTTAGCTTCTCCAATTTGAACAAGAAAATCACTTGGAACATCAGTTGCAACATACCTGCATTAAAATAATACTAGATTATTAAGCATATATTAAATGACACCATTAAAAAAAACTAGATTCTTAAAAGAATTTTCAAAGAATACTAAACTATTAATAATTAAGCATTTTAATTAACATACCAAGAGTGACCTCTTTGAAGAAATCCTTCAGTCTTGACACCATGTTTGTTAGAAGTGAGAATTCCATCACCATACTTGTGTCTTGCAGTTGAATCACTCTCAGATTCCCACATGTTGGATGGAAAACACTAGATTCACACAGAATATAATGTTCTAAAAGGAAAGTAGCTTTAACTAAGAATCAAAACCAAAAATATTAGTTGAGTGAAAATAGGAAGAAACACATGGAATGGTTGGAAGTATTTTAAGTTATCTTAAAAAATTGTCGGTTTCTTCTTGAAACATAGAACAAAAAATTCTTGGAGGTGTTACAGGCTGTGATGAAATGGGCATAGCACTAATGCTAATGAGTTAAATAGTGAATGAAGAAGTTATGAGTATATTAGATTTGGTTTTGGATGATAGAAATGTGTATATGTATAACTGTATAAGTAAAGACAGTGCCAGTTTCAGTGTCTTTATGCCTCACCATACATGTCTTTTCATTTTCAGCTCATTTTTTTTATTCTTTTAGTTGGTTATTCAATATTGTTATGTCACAAAAACATTCCTTTTATGATTAAAAATATGCCACTTGGTCTTTTATAGGTTTACTTTATTACTAATTAATAATGAGAGTAAAAGTGCGGAGAAAATCTAATATTTTCTCCGTTTCAAATTATAAATTGTTTTAAATTGAAAGGTTTCACAAATTGCTAGTCGTTTTAGTATACCAATGAAATAAGAATATTATTTTTTATATTATACGAATTAACTATTTATCTTCTTAATTTTTTTTAACTAATCTCTCATACAATCAATTAAATATAATTTTGTAAAAACCCATTATTTTTTCTATGCAAAATTAATTCTATTTTTTTAAGTCGTGTGAAATTGTCAAAACGATATAAGATTTGAAAGGGGGGAGTAGTCATAAAAAGAACAAAAGGGCTAACATGAAAAACGGTTTTGTTATTTGAAAGATCAAAATTGAACAAGTTTCGCGAAAATAATCTAAGTGGAGAGTTTAATTAGTTTATGTTAGTAAATGATTAAGGTACTCCCTCAAAAAAAAAAATGATTAAGGTATTTTTTTTAAACAATCATCGTTAATAATCAACTGTAAGATTAGTATTTTTTTAACAATTGATCCGAACTTGAACCCACAACTTCCAATTTATTGAATCTTTAGCTCAAATGGGTTCAACTACCAAACTCCCCTAAATGATTAAGGTATTATAAAGCTCATTTACCACAAATTTGAACATAGTTAACTACAATTTTCAAATTTTCAATTCTATCTATAGTTAAACATCTCAAAATGATGGTTAACAAATTTCAACATTAGTATTTAAATTAATTATCTAATAAATATAACTAGAATGAGTGAATGTATGGTAGTAGTAAAAAAGGAAAGGAAAAACAAAGAGGCGGTGGATGATGGGATGGGAAGCAAAATGAATGTGACTTGTGTAGTTATATGTTCCGTCCTACTTGTACACCAAAATCGACAATTTGCGTTTTTACAACCACACTCACCTTATATTAATTTATTATTATACCAATCTACACAAATGTGGTAATAAATAAATAAATGTTCCTTTATACTATTTTTACACATGAATGATTGGAGTAAGACAAGTTGCATTGCAGCTGTGTAAATTAACATTCTCTATGTCTGCATTATATATAAAACAGCAGGAAGATTACGTACGTAGTACACTCAAACTGTTTTATTGTAAACAAATTCATGATTGTATACCAGGCTACCTAAAATTTGGAGTAATAATATTTTCACACACAAATTTAATTAGTTGATGGCTAATACTATTCAAATATTTTGATTAATTATGTTTTGTTGGCGGTTAATAAATATAACGAAGAAGTGTTGTAATTTATTAATCATCAACACCATTAACTTAGATGTTAAAATATGTCTTAGTCTTTGTTTTCGAGTATAAACCATGATTAATGAATATCATATATATATATATGAATATCTAAAAAAATCGTGATTAATGACGTTAAAAGTTGGGTTAATATTTTTTTGTGTGAATTAAATATCCTCTGCATGCAACCGTAAGTTGTGGTTAATTCTATTTAATAGATGGCTAATGTGTTGTGACACATCATTGTATTTATTAACCATCTGGTGAAAATAACAAACCACATATTTGTACATAGTTGAGCATATAAATTAGAGTTAAATATGTTTTTATCCAATAAAATTAGAAACTTTTAAGTTTAGTCCTTACTTAATTTTAATAGTTTTTTTAGTTCCTACAAAAAATATTTACATGTAATTTTAGTTCCTGCTAAAATAAAGTTTCTTTAATTATCCAACTCTTAAATTTTAAACGATTTTTCTGAGACAAGTTTAGCACATTACAAAAAGTTCATTTATTAAATTTAGAGTTTTTTTAACATTAAATGAATTAAGTATGATTTTTTTAAACGATAAAAGTTCAAGATAAAAGCAACAAAAATTTGGACGTAGAAATCAAATTTTGAAATAATTTTTTGCGGAAGAACTTTTAGTAATGTTCTTAACATATCTCCAAAAAATTGTTCAAAAACTTTAGAGTTTAAGCATAATTAAACAATTTTGAATTTAATATGGACAAACAGAGTGCATAATTTTTTTTATAGAGACTAAAAAAACTATTAAAATAAAGTAAAGACTGAACTTAAAAAATCTCAATTTTATAGGGACCAAAACACATTTAACCCTATAAATTATTGTTGAATTTTGATGTCAAATTTGTCAAAATATCACTTTTGTTAAATATGTATATTTAAACACATCTAAACCGTTCAAAATCGTGCTTAATTATGTTCGGTGGATAGTTAAAGAGTTACTGTACTTTGTGATAACCCTGAACTCTCCCTTGAACATATTAAACCACATATTTAAATTATATCAAATGATACAATATTATAAGTTTTTAGTGTAAAACAAGCAAGTGGAATCATTTGTATACTAAATTTTGAAGTTTCAACTTCAAGACGTGTAGAGTGTACGAATTTGTCTCTTTTAATGTCCCCCCTCGAATGGATGGTTTTGGTTTTGCCATGCAGAAAATAAATTTCGGAAAAGATTGATAGACACTCAAAACCATTTAACATTTTGAGAAAGAGATAGAAATAATAATGTGATAGATATAATATAGGCTAAAATGCACCTTTTCTCCTTTAAGTTTCAAAAATTTGCAATTTTGGCCTCCTAAATACAAAAACTATAATTTTGACCCCCTAAGATTTAGCCCCTTTGCATATTTGGTCTGTTTGGCCAATTTTGACTTAGTCAACGCCTATGTGGAAGACCACGTATGTAATTAATTAATTAAAAAAAATTAAAAACCAAAAAATCAATTTTCAAATTAAATAAATTAAAAAAAGATTCAGCTGAATTAAAAAAAAAAAAATTTGGAGAGGAATGACACATGATGTATCTCCAAGTGAGCTTCTTCCCCAAAACAATCACAAACCCAGAAAAATAAACTCAAGTTCCTCATACCAATCACAAAGCAAAAAAAACCTAAGATAAAAACAAACCTAGAAGAAGAAAATTCTAGAAAAATTAACCATTTTCATCCAATTGAAATTTCACTATCATCATAATCATTGTTCCTTCAACATCATGTTCATCTTTAACAAAATCCATTATTCTATTAAAAAGCAAAATAAATACAGAAATAAAAAACACAGTTTCCAAAATTCTTTAGGAATTCCAAATCCATTCTTCAACATCAACAACACCCATTACCAAAATCCATTCTTTTGGGAATCCAAATAAACAACAACGAATCCAATTTGATTTACAAACCCATAAATTCAAGAAGTGTTTGAAAAATGCCATAAAACTAAGCATAAATACTTAACATCTGCATAACTAATTTCTCCAGCTTCCACCGCCGCCGCGTGAAGAATAGTGGGAATCTCCATCATCGCCATAACTACGGTCCTTACCACCATCACCATCAGCTCCTCAATAACCACCACCACCACTGCTTCTGCCCTTGCTTGCAACCTTGACGAACCCTTGTTCTTCCTTCATCGGAATTCTCCTCGTCCTCGTCGTCTTCGTCATCGTCGTTTTCAGGTTCGTTGTTGGGAACGACATTGGAAGGGCAGTTGACGGTGGAGGGAAGTTCAGAATCGAAGTGGTTGGATTTTTTTAGGGGGGGTGTATTGGATTAGGATTTTAAAACACATTTTTTGTTTAAAAAAGTTTTAAGAATTTTAAAAGACTTTGCAGGATTTTAATGACTTTGATGATTTTAAAACACAATCAAGATTTACAGTTTGGATTTCAATGGATTTAAATCATAAGATTTTAAAGGATTTTGAATGATTTTGTGGATTTCAAAAGATTTCAACAAATTTTATGAATTTTAAAGACTCATTGAAAAAATGATCATAACACACTCTGTTTTACTCTATTCTCAATACAAACTATTTTACTTTATTTTTTTTTATTAGAGATAGATAGGAGAGAGGGAGAGAGAGGAAGAGAGAGAAGGGAGGAGAGAGATAGTAAAATCTTACCATGAAAAACAATCCTAAGAAATCTCATGTTTTCATGAAAGAATTTTTCACGATAAAATTGCACTAGAAAATCTCACAAAATCCATCAAAATCTAATTTATTAAACAATCCTTGGAAATTTGTATGATTGTGAATACCACAAGACTTTTTTTAAGTGATGAAGAGTCTTGATTGAATACCACAAGACTTTTTTAAATGACAAAGAATCTTGATTGAATACCACAAGACTTTTTTTAAGTTGCAAAGAGTCTTGATTGAATACCAGAAGACTTTTTCAAAATAAAAAAGTCTTTTAAAATCTCTTAGAATCTTAATCTAATACACCCCTTAATTTAAGAGGAAGAATTTATTTGTTGGGAAGGTGATGAGGAAGAATTTATTTGTTGGGTTCAAGAGGAAGAATTTATTTAATTTAAAAATTGATTTTTTGGTTTTTTAATTAATTAATTACACACATGGTCTGCCACGTACGCGTTGAATAAGTTAAAATTGACCAAAATGATCAAAGATGCGAAGGGGCTAAATCTTAGGGGACCAAAATGTTAGTTTTTGTACTTAGGAGCCAAAATTACAAGTTTTGAAACTTAGGGGGGAAAGTGAACTTTAGTCTATAATATATTGTTATTGTGATAAGAATAAAGAGATAGAAAAAAAATAAGATGTTAAATGAGTATTTGAAATTTTCCGATGTTTAAATATAAGAGTTGAATGAATACTAGGTCCTAGTAATCTGAACTACTACCATAAATGTCTTAATTTATTTATTCTCACGTGATAAAATTACAAGATACGGGTACTTTTTAATTTCTTAAGAAACCTTTAATTTGAGTCTTACATCTATCACTCAAATCATAGTATATACGTGTAACTTTTATGATCTCAATTCTCACCAACATTACAACTAAAATTTGAGAGAAAGAACAAAATTAAAGGATCTGACAAAACAAAAGATGCTAGGCAATGAAAATATACAAAGAAACAGTCACAATAATAAAAGGTTAGAACACAATCTTTAATTGAAAGCTAAAACAGAATTGAGAGATGAACAAAAAAAACATGATACATTTTCTTATTAGCAATTGAATCAAGAACTAATGTGAAACCATGCAGGCAACTCTCTTCCTGATGAATAATCGAACATATTATTCTTACCGAAGAATTTAAATGCATGTTTGGATTGACGTTGAATTTTTCAGAATTATGGTGCACCAGCACCACTGTTATTTCAACAAGACTAACACTTCTTGAGCTTCAATAAAATCACGTTGTCACCGCAATTTCGTCAAACATGCCATGATTCTAAACATGTACTTAGATATTTAAGATCTTTAGTTATCTTGAGGCAAACGTCCATTGAGAGCAGCTAGCCTATTTCCCAACTGAAGCAGTTCCTTGCTTGTATCATCTTTGTGCATAACCACTTCAATGAAACATAGACAATTCTTTTTACTCTCCATTGTTGTATTTATTGCCTCTATTAGCTCTTCCTCACAATGCACCTTCAAGTGGAGCATTAATGTTAAAAGCTTATGAATTTGATATTCTTAATTGATGATACCAATTTTTAAAGATTGTCTCACTCTCACCTTGGCAGTAAAACACTTGCCTTCACCATTGTCTATTGTTTCAATTAGTCCAACATAGTTCCAATTTTTTATCACATTGTAAGGTCCATCATGAATTTCTGCCTCAGTTGTGTAACCACCATTGTTGATTAGAAAGATGATGACGTTTTGTCCCCATCGCAACATTGTTGAGACTTCTTGTCCTGTCACCTGTGGTACAGTTTAATTCATCCTTATGAAATTGACCAGTAAGGTGTGAGACATATCATATATTTATAAATTATTTTTATAACTTATCTTTTTACAACGTCTTCGTTAAAGATTAAGTAAGAAAAAAATATTGACTAAAGTATGATCAATTCAAAGAGTAAAAATGAATCACCTGGAAAGAACCATCACCAATACAAGCAATGACTCTCTTTTGGGGATTAGCTTTTGCATAACCAAGAGTTGCACCAATTGACCAACCTAATGATGCATATTGCAACTGACATTCATACCTATAATAATATAAAGCCAAATGTTACTAGTCACATTTTTATTATATTCTTAAATTTGTACTAAACAATTTTATTACCCGCATCCTTGTGGAAGTTTCAACTTCTGACAATTAAACCATGCATCACCACATTCAGCTATCACCGCAGTGTCACAGGACAACATTTTTTCTATGTGTCTGAACAAAACATTGATCCTTAAAGCCTCCTTTGAACTACTTTGAACTGGAAATCCATCTAGGATACAAATTCTTCGGTAATTCTCAATGGCAGTCGTGTTGCGTTCAAGTCTTTTGGTAAGTGCTATAAAGAAGTCCTTCATTGAAATATTTCCAAAAGTAGGTCCATTTCCAATAATAACTCTATTAGGAAACACTGTAATAGCTTTTTCCTTTTTGATTAGTAGTGAGTGTCCCATTGTGACAATATCATTGAATAATGGACCAGCAAATAGATATGCATCAGCAGATTCAACAATTTCTGCACAGAAAGAAGTGCTAGCTACACCCCAATAAGTTCCAATGAAGTGAGGGTGATTCTCTGATACCATACCTTTTGCTGAAGGTAACATTGCTATTGCATAACCTGATGCATCTGCCATTTCCATGAAAGCTTTACTAGCTTTTCCTATACGCATCATTGGACCACCTATCATTACTGGTTTTGTTGTCTTGTTTAAGAATTTTGCTGTTGCTTCCACAGCAATTTCCAAACTCGTTTGATTAGTCACTCTGACGAAAAAAATGAAAACGGGCTCATTAATTATTATTATTATTAACCAGCCGGGGAACGTAGTAATCAAGTATTTGAATTGCGGTAATCATCTAAATTGTTGTCAATGTCACATGTAATGTCAAAAAAGATAGATAAATAAATACTTAGAAACAAAAACATTGATATATATGGTTTGGTAAGAAAATCACGAGCACATGAGTATGACTTACTTGGGAGTCAAATAAAAAGGGACAGACTGGTCAATGAAGGAAGAATGAGGGATGGTAGGCAAGTTGCAGGCTATACTGATATATACAGGCTTGCTTTCTCTTAGAGCTATTGCAATGGCTGTATCAATCTTTTCATGTGCATCCTCTAGGTCTTTTATTACAACCTGAAATAATCACAGTAATAATACAATAACCCTTGTTTAGAATGTAAATAGCACACACAGTTTAATTTTTACACTATAATCTTAGGCTTTAATTTAGAGTGAAGGGCAAACTGAAAGAAAAAACACACAAACCTATCTGGTCCTTAAAAATGAAAAGCATTAATATTTAAACCTGGTCAAAAACTATTTCGACAGATGTTGATGATTTTACAGGACCAACTTGATATTTTTCATTTCATCTGAATTTAGAATTTGAATTGCGTGTAGCCACAATTCGTGACTGCGCACAGTCAGCCACATCATTGGCCATTCGATCAAGAAAGATTAGATAGTCCACCTTTCAAGCTGATATTTTAGATTTAGGAAGGAAAAAAAATCAAAATCTGTATTGAAATCTAGACCGTCCAATTTTAATACCGATGTGGGTGACTGCCCACAACCCAAATCCTTGATTTAGTGGGAAAGTTACCTGATGGCAAGTTACAGGCTCAAAACAACGAAGTTCCTGACTAAAATCAGGTAAACCAATGGTGTGATGGAGAATCTTGTTACTTCCAAAATCATTGGAATTTGGAGCACCAACAATGCATATAATTGGAAGATCTTCACTATAAGCACCAGCAATAGCATTAAGAATGCTAAGTCCACCAACACTAAAAGTAACAACACATGCACCGACACCTCTACATCTAGCATAACCATCAGTGGCATAACCAGCATTTAACTCATTACAACATCCAATTAGATTAATTTCAGGTTCAGCTACTAAATAATCAAGAAGTGTAAGGTTAAAATCTCCAGGTACAGCAAACACATCATTGATTCCAATTTCAACTAAACGTTTTACAACGTGGTGACCAAGTGTGTTACTCTCATTTGTAACCAACAAAGGTTTATTATGGATACTACCATTACTTACATGATTTTGGAAACCATTCAAACCAATATGGTTGTTGATAGGCTCATTGGTATTTTTCCTAATTGTTGTCATTTTTGGAATCTTGGAAGATACAAATATTGATATATGAAAGTTTACTTTGTGTTTAGATGGAGATTTTTTTCTAAAGAATAGGTATCCTGACAACAAAATGCAACTACTTAATGTGATATTAATAAAGTTCAACTTAATTTGCATGCCAATGGTGTATTTTCTTAATTGCTCTGGCCTCATTTAAGGTTTGAACTTTTTTTGAGTAGGAATGAAATTTGGTATCGCGTGGTTTACAATAGCGCACCAACTTTCTGAGTTATATTTCATCAAATTAATGGCGTTGTCTCCGGTACACGACCTTTATGGGTCACTTACCATGCGAGACTGTCCCTTTCCATTTTTTTTTGTTCCAAAATGTTTAGCAATGGTTAGATGTGTATATGGTAATGAATGGATGGCTATGATCTCCTGTGACTGGGACCCACCGAGCTTTGAATATTTAAACAGCTTAAAAAAGTAAGGGTTAAATATGTATTTAGTCCTTACATTTTGCTCCCTTTTGAAGAATAGTTTCTACATTTTATTAAATGTTTTTAAAATCCTCACATTTTATTTCCGTTATCAAAATTAGTCCCCGGTGTTAATTTTCTAATGGAATGCTGATGTGGCAGTTAGTGGGTCCCAGTTATTTTAGGGTTAAATATGTTTTTGGTCCCTACATTTTGCGTGACTTTGAAGAATAGTCCTTACATTTTGCATGACTTTAAAAACATTTATTAAAATGTAAGGACTATTCTTCAAAGTCACGCAAAATGTAGGGACCAAAAACATATTTAATCCTAAAATAATTGAGACCCACTAACTGTCACATCAGTATTCCGTTAAAGAATTGACATCAGAGACTAATTTCTATAACAGAGATAAAATGTGAGGATTTTAAAAACATTTAATGAAATGTAGGGACTATTCTTCAAAGTAGTGAAAAATGTAAGGACTAAAAACATATTTAACCCAAAAAGTAATAATATTTTTAAGAAAGGCAATATAAGTTGGAAGTAAGTTAGAAAAGGG